>JACCDW010066382.1_pt1 | contig 88523 bp, 82 predicted proteins | sample 7449781 | NCBI WGS metagenome assembly JACCDW01 (sample SAMN15323449, study PRJNA562643) | freshwater metagenome | isolation source: river surface water | place: USA:Blue River Watershed | collected 2017-08-18
CCATCGGGGCTGGCTTCAACCCGGACGGCAGTGCCACCCGCCTTCATGACGCTGAGGGTGGCGGTTTTCGGTAAGTGGCTGGTGTTCGGCTGAGCTTGATGGGCGAGCCCAGCCCCCTGTAGCCTGGCAAGTCAATGATCATTCCTCTGTGCCGGGTGTGCGGGTGCTCCAACGCCTGCGGCACATTCAGGATAGGGGCACATGGCACGCCTTGTTCACTGAGCGTGCGCACCAGTGGCTCGCATTCGAAAGCGATCAGCCGGTCTATCAGTTGTGCTCGCAAACGCTCTCTGTTGACCGATCTTTTTCCAGGGTCGTTGAAGTCGGCATCTTGTGCCATTTCAGGCGCCCCAAGCACCATGCACAGTTGTTCAAACTGGCGGTTGTTGCCCACCGCCAAGAAAATGGGAACGCTGGCGGTCGGGAACGAGTCGTACGGGTAAATATTGGGGTGGGCGTTACCTGTCAGATGCGGGGTGCGTCCATCACCAAACCAATTGGCAGCGTGCGGGTGGAGCAGCGACAAACCACTGTCGTACAGAGTCGACTCGACAAATTGACCCATGCCACTGAGTTGTCGTTCTTGCAAAGCCATCAACACGCCAAGGGCTGCATTCAGACCGGTCACCATGTCGACCACCGGCAGGCCTACACGCAAGGGTTGACCGCCAGCTTCTCCGTTGACACTCATGATGCCACTCAGCGCCTGGATGGCGGCATCGTAACCCGGCAACCCGCCTAAAGGGCCATCGGCCCCGTAGCCGCTGACCCGGCAGTGAATAAGCCGAGGAAATTTCTCCTTCAGGATGTCGTAACCCAACCCCCATTTTTCCATCGTACCTGTTTTGAAGTTCTCCAGCAGCACATCCGACTCGGCTAGAAAACCCAGCAAACGCCCGCGCTCGGTCTCCTGTGTCAGGTCCATGCGCATGCCGCGTTTGTTGCGGTTCAGGCCGATGTAGTAAGACGCCACGCCGTTTTCATAAGGCGGCCCCCAAAAACGGGTCTCGTCACCCTGAGGCGGTTCGATCTTGAGCACATCTGCACCGTGATCGGCCAGGATCTGACCGCAATACGGACCGCCAAGGACACGCGACAGATCAATGACCCGGATACCGGCCAATGAGCCACTGGACTGTGTCATGAGGTCATTCCAATTCGATCCAGGTCAGATGGCTTCAATGTTTTCAGCCTTTGAGGGATGAGGTTGAACATTACGCAGGGTGTGCGCACATCCTAGGTCACGGCTGGCAACACGGGTTCGTGGTTTACCCTCAGCGCCGATAGCTGTCATCGATGCGATCGACCTGTCGGATCAGCGCCTTGAAAAGGTCTGCGCCCACGCCACCCTGATTCTGGTCGAATTGCAATGAGTCACGGGTGCATTGGGCGGCCACCGCTGGCGACACGGCAATGGCGGGCCCCATGCTGAGCGTAGCCAGCTGGATTTCGCAGGCGCGCTGCAACGTCCATAAGATGGCAAATGCTTCGGGCAGCGTGCGCCCCCAGGACAACAGGCCATGGTTCTTCAGGATCACAGCTTGTCGCTGGCCGATGCTGCGCAACACGCGGGGTCCCTCGTCAGCGTGGATGGTGATGCCCTCAAAATCATGATAGGCCACCATGTCGTGCAATTGCGCCGAATAAAAATTGCTTTGCGACAAACCACCTTGCAAGCTGGCCACGGCAACCCCGGCGGTGGTGTGCGTGTGCATGATGGCGTGGGCACTTTCAAGGCCGCCGTGCAGGGTGCTGTGCAGCACATAGCCGGCCGGGTTGATGGGGTAAGCCGAAGGGTCAAGGATGTCGCCTGCCAGGTTGACTTTGACCAGGTTAGAGGCGGTGACTTCGCTGTAGTGCAAACCAAACGGGTTGATCAAAAACTGCTTGTCGCCGCCGCTGACCGAATCGGGCAGGCGCACCGTGATGTGGTTGTAAATCATCTCGGTCCAGCCGAGCATGGCAAAGATGCGGTAACAAGCCGCCAGCTCCAGTCGGGCGGTCCATTCGTCGGGGTGCATGGCGTCGGGCATCGGGGCTCCAAAACGTGTTCAGACCTTATTTTGCCTTGGACTTGGGCTGGCACAAGACCCTCGCACCGCGGGTAAAACCCCATAGGGAGATCCACGCCACGCGACAGAATTTGGATGCACCCAATGTGTGACAAGGAAAGACATGAAACGCAGGACAATGACTTGGGGTTTAACTCTGCTGGCCGCAGCGGCCATGCCATCCATCTCTATGGCCCAATCGCAGTCTGGGGCCTGGCCCAACAACAAGCCCATTCGCCTGGTGGTGGGCTTTCCCCCCGGTGGGCTGACCGATGCCTATGCCCGCCAGTATGGCGACCACCTCAGTCAAAAGCTGGGTGTGCCGGTGGTGGTCGAGAACAAGCCGGGTGCCGGCGCCATGCTGGCCATTGATGCCGTGGCCAAGTCAGCGCCCGATGGACACACCCTGCTTGTCACGACTTCGGGCACCGTTTGGCAAAACCGCGTGCTCTACAGCAAGTTGCCTTACAACCTTGACAAGGACCTCACCCCCGTGGTGGTATTCCCATCCGGACCGCTGGTCATGGGGGTGAATGACAAATTACCCGTTCGCAACCTCAATGAGTTGATCGAATGGGCCAAAAAGAACCCGTCCTCGATGGGTACCTATGCCCCTGGTTCCTATCCGCACATGGTGGCTGATCAAATGGGGCGCAAGCACGGTTTTTCGATGCAATCCATCCATTACCGGGGGGAGGCCCCGATGTGGCTGGATGTGGTGTCCGGGCAACTTCAGGTCGCCATCGGCAGTTTTCAGTCTTACAACGCAGTGGCCAGCCGGGGCGTGCGCGCGATTGGGGTGACGGGCTCTTACCGTTCACCGCGCCTTCCCGATGTGCCGACGCTGACCCAGCAGGGCAACGACGACCGCCTGGTCACGCTCGAGGGCGGCTTGCCCGTGATGGCCCCGGCAGGCACGCCCGAGGCGGTTGTGCAACGCCTCAATCGGCTGGCCCTGGATTGGGCCGACACCGAGCGTGCGGCGAAGTTGCGCGAAACCTTTGCCATCCCGAACAAACCCAAAAACCTGCAACAAACGCGACAAGATTGGGAGACGGAGGTCCCGGTATGGATCAAGTTGGCGGTAGATTTGGGCATCAAACTTGACTGAGCCCTTTGGCTCAATGCCCCAGGAGTACCACCATGGCCTACCGCCCCAAACGCAAAGTCATCATCACCTGCGCCGTGACCGGAGCGATCCATACGCCCACCATGTCGCCCCATTTGCCGATCACTCCGAAAGAGATCGCCGATGCGGCAGTGGAGGCTGCGCAGGCCGGCGCAGCCATTGTTCATTTGCACGCCCGCGATCCGAAAACCGGGCAACCGACTCAGGACCCGGCTTACTTTCGCGAGTTTGCTGCCGACATCAAGTCGCGCTCGGATGTGGTGATCAATTTCACCACCGGTGGAGCGCCCAGCATGGGGGTCGAAGAGCGTCTGCAACCGGCCATGTTGCTCAAGCCCGAGGTGGCCTCGCTGAACATGGGGTCGATGAACTTTGGCCTCTACCCCATGCTCAGTCGCTACAAAAATTGGCAGCATCCCTGGGAAGAGCCCTACCTGGCCGGGTCGGATGACCGCATTTTCAAGAACACCTTCAAGGACATTGAACACATCCTCGAATCCTGCCGTGCTCATCAAACCCGGTTCGAGATCGAGTGCTATGACTTGGGACACCTCTACACCGCAGCGCATTTCCTGGAGCGTCAGTTGCTGCAGCCTCCTTTGTTCATCCAGTCGGTGTTTGGCATTTTGGGCGGCATTGGCCCCCACCCCGAGCATGTCATGCAGATGAAGCAAACCGCTGACCGGCTGTTTGGCAACGACTATGTCTGGTCGGTGCTGGGAGCCGGGCGTCATCAGATGCCCACAGCCAACATGTCACTGATTTTGGGCGGCAATGTCCGTGTGGGGCTGGAAGATTCGCTTTGGGATGCCCCCGGCCAGCTCGCGCGCACCAATGCCCAGCAGGTGCAGCGCATCCGTTCGATCATTGAAGCGTTGTCGCTCGAGATTGCCACGCCCGATGAGGCGCGAGAAATTTTGAAACTCAAGGGTGGTGCCAACGTCGGCTTTTGAGCCTGCCTGGGCCAGGCGGCTCTAAAACACCGAGTGTTCGCCCAGATCAACCGAAATCTCGCCTTGGAGCAATTGCCGATAGTGCTCGCGCAGAGTCCTTTGCCCCCAGCTGGGAGTCAAAGACTCGTCGTACTGACCCGTGACCGGGTCGATCACCAGCATGGACTCGGTCCCGTAGTAGCGCCCGATCCGGGCCAATTCGGCTTTGTCGCGCAGCGAAGGAATCACCGGGCCCAGGGCGTCCATCACCCGGATCAATGCATTCATGAAAGCGACGGGCATGCGCCTGATGCGCAGGGGGGTGCCCAAGAGTTCGGCCAGCATTTGAGCCTGCTCCAGCGGGGTGATCGCTGGTCCGGGACCGCCGACCGGCAGGATCTGGTTGTGGCGTTCAGGCCGGGTCAGACAACCCGCCAGAAATTCGCCCAGATCGTCATCGGCGATCGGCTTGCAGGCGGTCAGGCGACCATCGCCAAAGACCCAAAAAGGCTTCCCCTGTTGCAAGCGCCCGATCTGGCCGCTGAGGGACTTGAAAAAAGCCGTGGGGCGCACGATCGCGTAGGTCAAACCACTGTCCATCAAAGCCTGTTCAAACGCCAGCTTGGCATGCTGAAAAGCCAATTGGGGCTTTTGTACGCAGATGGCCGACAGCAACACAAACTGCTGAACGCCGGCCGTCGCACAGGCCTGCAACACATTCAGATGCGCCTGATGATCAACCGCCCAGGCATCACGAGGCAAGCCACTGCGCGAGGCCATGCACGACACCACGGCCTGGAAGGTTTCGTCAGCAAAGCCTTCTTGCGCCACCGAGGCGGGGTCGAGCAGATTCACCTTGCGCAGTACCACGCCCGGATCTGACAGGTTTAGACCCATCCGGTTGTTGCGAGCGTCGCGCACAAAACACACGACCTCGTGGCCTTGGGCTCTCAGCGCACGCAAGGTGGCCTGACCGATCGTGCCGGTGGCACCCAACAAGGCGACGCGCCTGGGTGCAAAAGCCTCGAGTGTGCTGGGCGTGGTCATGGGTCAAAGTCAGAAAGACAGGGTGGCAGTGACGCAAGGAGCGCCATGCCCGGATGCATCATAGGCGATCGGGTACCGGCTCCAGCCCCGTCCGATGTTGCACCCAAGGCAAAAAACAAGCCCAAAACAGCGCCAGCGTGACCCACGCCCCGGGTTGTCCGGGGAGGCTGAGGGCGCCCATCTGTGCAGCAGCCTGATAGGACAACACACCCGCTACCCCGCAAAGGGGCACGGCCAGTCCAACTCGACCGCGCAACCAGCCCAGGGAATGGTGCAGGGTGCAGCCCAGGCAAGCCCAAAGCAACAGCATCCACCAGGGTTGCCAGCCACGCAGTGGACCTGGGTTGAGGGCCTCAAAACTCAGCCAATTCAACTGCATCAAGACGCTGTCGAACACGAAACCACAGCCTGCACACCAGAGCACAGCCAGACGATCTCGCGCCTGCAGGCGCAAGTCCCTGTGGTGACTCGCCAGGAACACGATGGAAGCCAAGGCGCCCGGCCACAACCAGCCTTGAGGCACGCCCAAAGCCCAGGCGAACCAGACGACCTGAAAACCGATGATTTGATGTAAATTTTTGTAAGCCATTAAATATCTTTTATTCAATAAAATTAACAGTGAGATGTCATTGTTCAAAAGGGTGATGGGATGAGACTGTCTGGACGGAAAACGGTATTGTGTCTGGCTTTGGTCACACAGGGGGCTGTGGGGTTGTCTCAGGAGCCCGCCGACCCCATGAAGCTTTTGCGTGAAGGGCAGGTGCAAGCCGCCGAGCTTGCTTTTGATCGCCTGGTCGTCCAGTCCCCCAACGACCCGGATTCATGGTTGGGACGGGGCTTGGCCCGTTCACGCCAAGGGTTGTGGAAAGGTGCGATCCAGGATCTCGAAAAGGCGGTGGCTTTGGCGCCGGGTTATGCCGACGCCTGGGCGGCACTGGGCGATGTCTATCGATGGAACGACCGTTGGGCAGCGGCAGCCGATGCCTACGCGCGTTTGGCGGCCTTGCGACCGCAAGATGCCCAGGTTCAGATTTTGCGCGCCCGCGCCCTGTGGGCGATGGGCGATGCCGTCGAGTCACGCCGGGTGGCTCAGCGAGCGCTTGAATTGGGCGCCAGGGCTGAGGATGCCCCGATGCTGACAGACAAAACCCCGCAGGAGCGAGCGGCGTTGCAATCGGGTGCGGTGTCAGGTCGAGGCTATGACTGGGCTTTGTCGGCTGGTCTGGGTCACATCGCTGCAGGTTCAGCCAGCGCCAACGAAAACAGCCTGACACTGCGTCGCTACACCGATTGGGGGTCGGTGGTGGTCGAGCGCTTGTCCTTGCGCCGCTGGGGCACTTCGGATCAGGCCTGGGCCATTGACGCCTATCCGCGGTTATGGTCGGGGGCTTATGCCAATGTGCGTTACCAGTCGTCCGAGCGGGCTGATCTGTACCCCAATCGTTCGTGGCGGGTTGAGTTGTTTCAGAACATCGGTTCGGGCTGGGAATTGGCGGCCAGCCATGACGAATTGGGTTTTGGCAATGGCGTGAAGATTGAAGGCGTGGCGGTGGGCAAATATTGGGGAAACTTTTTTGTACGTTGGCGTCACCAGACGGTGAAGTCGGACACCTCTTCCGGAAAAGGTGACCGGATTTTTGTCCGCTATTACTATGAAGGGGACGCGGACCATTATCTGGAGGCCAATGTGTCGCAAGGGCGCAGCGATGACTTCGCCAGCGCTTTGTTGCAAACCTCGCGCTCGGATTCCCGGGGTTTGGCCTGGTATCACTTCATCAACAAAGACTGGGGCTTCAAGCTCAGCACCAGCGAGTCGCGAGACACCAGTGCTTTCAACGCACGATCGCGAGATACATCCGCCAGCCTGATCCACCGCTGGTGAGCCAGTGATGAGGCCATGGACGGCGCCTATTTCTGTGCCTTGGCAGGGTTTGCTGTGCGGCATGCTGATCCTGTGCCTTGGCAGGGCTTGGTCGGGACCGTTTGAGGCATCGCATTGGTGGCCCCTGCTGGCCTCGGATGCCTTGATGCTGATTCGCCTGTTTGCCGTTTGGTTGCTGCTTTCGCTGTTGATGCTCCGCTTGAGCCAGCGGGTGCAGTGGTGGGTGCATGGGTTGCTGGGGACGCTGTTGTGGTCCATATTGACTGGACTGGAAGTCTATTTTGATCACGCTGGCGTGCCCTTGGGCGCAGATGTTTTTGCCTATTCCTGGGATGAAATTTCGACCACGCTGTCCGGAACCCGCATCAGTCCTTCAAAGATCTTGCTCCTGGCCTGGGCATTGGCGTGTATCGCATGGTGGGCGTTGCTTCGTGCGCCTGTGGTCCGCTCCGCCCCCCCGACGGCCTGGTGGGCGGCTTTCGGTTTGGTCTGGCTGGGCAGTTGGATGTTGCCGACTCAGGTGGCTCAGGCCGAGGTGGGCAAGGCGTGGCAAGCCCATAACAAACTTCAATATTGGGTCGATGCAGTCTTGGGGCAAGTCATGACAGTGGATGCCCCGAATCCGGAAGTGGCCGATCATCCGTTTGAACGCACAGAGGCCACTTTGGATACCTTGGGGCCTTTGATGCAACTCGATGCCAAGATGCCGCCTCATTGGGTGATCCTGGTGGTCGAAGGGCTGGGACGAAGTTTTTCTGGTCCGGGTGCTCGCCTGGGCAGTTTCACCCCGGAGCTTGACCGCCTGGCTGAGAGATCTTTGTATTGGGAAAACTTTCTGGCCCCGCAGGGTCGAACCTTTGCCGTGTTGCCCAGCGTGTTGTCGTCTTTGCCTTTTGGCGATCATGGTCAATTTCCAAAACCCCATCACAGCCTGCCCGCCTGGCTCAAGCGCAACGGGTATTTTTTGCGCTATTTCACCGGAACGAATTTGGCGTTCGACCATCAGGGTGACTTTTTGAAAAGCCTGGGATTCGATGTTTTGTCGAGCCAAGCCGATTTCGGAGCGCAAGAAAAAATCAGCGAATGGGGCTATGCCGATGGTGACTTGCTGGCACAAGTGAGCGCTCAGCCCTGGCCCGAACGCCCCAGCCTGACCGTGGTTCAGACCATGTCCATGCACTCGCCCTTCAAGGTGCCTCGCATGGACGACTACCGCGTCAAAGCCCGCGAACGCATGCGCAGCCTGAAATGGGAAGGCGAGGCCTTGCAAGAAGGGCTTCGGTATCTGGATGTGTATGCGTCTATTTTGCACACCGATGAAGCCATTGGACATTTCATGCGGCAGTTGCAGCGCTCAGCAGCGGGGCGCAACACCCTGGTGCTGATCACAGGAGACCACCGGTTGCCCGAAATTCCCATGCAGATGCACCTGGAGCGCTATCACGTGCCTTTGTTGGTGCATGGCCCGATGGTGCGGCAGCCCCTGCGCATCAAATCGGTGTCTTCTCATTTTGATCTGGCGCCCTCTATACAAGCCCTGTTATCGCGTCAATACGGCTGGCGCACCCCGCGCCAGGTGCATTGGATGGGGGCGGGTCTGGATGTTCACCCGACATTTCGCAACCAGCACGTGATACCGATGAAGCAAACCAAAACCGAATTGGTGGATTTGATATCGGGTGAATACGTGCTGCATCGGGATCAGTTGTTGAACTTGCAAGACGGCATGACGGCTGAGCCCGATGCCAACGCCGAGATGCGTGCCGAGTTGCACAAAACGCTGTCCACATTCAAGGCCAAGCTTCGAAGATCCCAGTCGGAGGCGGGTTATGTGCGTGAACTGTCGCCTCAGGCATGGGTTCGATATGAGGATCTGGAGCGGAGTTGGCATCAGGGTCAGCGTGTGGCCCATTTCAAAGGCATTTCGGCGTCAGGCTTGCAGGTGTTGGCCGATCGGGCCGAGGGCTTGACGGTTCAAGTCACCTTGATCCATGCGGGTGAGCAGCCTTCTCCGATGTTCGTGCCTCTGCTGGTCATCACCGACGATCGCGGGGATCAACAAGCCGAGTTTTCGGGGCCAGCCATGAGCTTGGCTGCCGGGGAAGTCAAAGAACTCACATTGACCATGCCGCGCCCCACGTTGGGTGTGGGCGCCCATCATCTGTCTTTGGTGGTGTCGCATCCCGATACAGGCAAATCCATTGGAAGGGGGCAGTACCATGTGGCTTTGCGCCCTTAAGCGCATCTGGGCAGTTTACTTTTTGAGCCTGAGCCTGCTCGGAGTCAGTTCGGCCCATCAGGCCATATGGGTCTGGGAAGACGACACCCGACATTGGCTGAATCACCCACCGGCCTCCCGGGAAGCCATGGCCTGGTTGAGGATGCAAGGCCTGCGCACTTTGTATGTCTATGCGGGCGCTCATGTCGATGCCGATGTGCTGGTGCAACGCCCTGATTTGTACAAGACCATGATCCGAGAGGCCCATCGCATGGGTTTTCAGGTGCACGCGCTGCTGGGTTCAGGTGCCCTGATGACTGAAAAGTACATCCTGCCGCAAAACCGGGGCAGGGCCATCCATTTGGTTCAACGGGTGCTGGACTACAACCAATCGGTCGCTGAGGATGAGCGATTTGACGGCATCAACCTCGACATTGAGCCCCATGTGCTGGATGATTGGTCGCAGCGTCGCAGCCAGTACATGGTTTGGTGGTTGCAAGTCAGCGAGGTCTGGATGGCCATGAAGCGGGCCTCTGACCAGTCGCTCAAAGTGGGGCCCGCCGTCCCCTTTTGGCTCGATGGCATCGAGGTCGAATACGCGGGAGCCCGCAAACCGGCCAGCGAGCATTTTCAGGACATCTACGATCACGTGGTTCTGATGGATTACCGCAACCGGGCAGTGGGCCCGGACGGGATCATCCGTCATGGTGAGCAAGAGGTGGCGTATGGCCGCAAGATCGGCAAACCCGTTTGGTTAGGCTTGGAATTTTCACCCAATCCCATGGCCAAGCTGACTTTCGACGGCATGACGCCGTCGCAAGCCCGTCACGAATTGGCTCGAGTTCAACAGAGGTTTTCCCGCGAGCCGGGCTATGCGGGCTTGGTGTTTCACCACTACGGCACATTTCGGGCCTGGATGCAACGCCATGAAGCCCATCCACAACCCTTGGTATCCGCCCCATGACTCTGGTCAATCTCACGCCATCGCAGCACCCTGTGCTCATCATTGAAGACGATGCCTTCATGGCCGAACTTTTGGCTTTTGTGTTGCGTCGTCAAGGTTTTCAGGTGTTGACGGTGCATGATGGCGCTCAGGCCATGCAGATCATCGAGGGGCCGTGTTCTTATTCGGCGGTGTTGCTGGATCTGCTGCTGCCACGCCATGGAGGACTCGATGTGTTGACCCGCATGCGCCAAACGCCTGTTTGGTCCCAAGTTCCGGTGCTCGTGCTGTCAGCTTTGGACAAAGCCGAAGACATTGCACATGCTTTTGAAGCGGGAGCCGATGACTTTGTGACCAAACCATTTAACCCTGATGAACTGCTGGCCCGCCTCAAAACACGCATGGCCCATCCCAGGCGACAGAGCACCCCATGAGTTTCCCTTTCAGTCCGGCACAAGTGGAACGTTGGGCCGCTGGGGTGGCGCTCGCTTTGTTGGTCTTGGTCATCACATTGCTTTTTTTCTTGTTGGCATTGCGTTTGTATCGCCGCTGGCGTGAACCGCGGCGGCAGGCCATGTTGGCTGAATTTCGTCATGTCTTGATGCGAGTGGCGCTGGGCGATCTTCAGCCCGCTGCATTGGCTGGGCTGGATCAAGCCAGCCGATGGGAATTACTCAAACTTTGGTTGCACGCGCAACTCTCCCTGAGTGGGGCTGCACAAGACCGGCTCAGGCAACTCGGACTGGCGTGCCAATTGGAGCAATCGGCCTGGGTTCATGTGCATGGTACTCATCACGCCCAACGCATGATGGCCATGCTGGCGTTGGGATTTCTGGGACAGACCAGCGCACTGGCTGTGTTACGCCAACGCCTGTCACAGGGCCATGCGCTCACCCCCATTTACGCCGCACGAGCCATGTTGGACATCGATGGCGCGCAGCATGCCCGAGAAGTGATTCAGGTTTTGTTAGGAAAGCCCGCTTTGGACTTGTCGTTGGTGTCGGTGCTGCTCAAGCCCCACCGGGGGGTGCTGCAAGAGGTCATGCTGAACGCCAAACCGCCACCCCCCATTCAACCCGATTCACCCCAAGATTCGGGTTCGTCCGATTGGGTGCGCTGGTTGCGGTTGGCGCGTGCTTTGCAATTGCAATTGCCCAGTCATTGGTTGATGCCGCTGTTGCACGAAGGGCAGGAGTTGGAGAGCTTGATTGCGGCGATTCGTCTGTACCAGGGGGAGCGTGGCATTGCACCGTTGCTGGCATTGACTCGGCATCCCGATTGGCGGGTGCGGTCGCAGGTCGCTCGGGCGTTGGCTTATGTGGGCGATGCCCAGTGCGCCGAGGAATTGGTGCGGTTGACCACGGATCGTGAATGGTGGGTCCGCTTCCGCTCGGCGCAGGCCTTGTTCCAGTTGCCCGGGTTGTCAGCGGCATTCATTGTGGAGCGGGTGGCACAGACGGGTGACCGTTATGCCATCCAGATGGTTCATGCGGTTCAAGTCGCTCAGGGGCAACATCATGGCTGACTGGATCACCTGGATGATGGTTTTTTATTTTCTATCCATCAATGCCATTTATCTGTTGTTGACTTTGCTGTCTGCGCGCGCCTTGGTCGCCAATCAGCATCATCGGGAAATCGAGCAGTTGCCCGCTTCGTATTCGATGCTGGCGCCTCCCATCAGCGTGCTGGTGCCAGCCTACAACGAGGCCTTGACCATTGTGACGACCGTCGAATCCCTGCTGCAACTCAGCTATGCCGAGTTTGAAGTGGTGGTGATCAACGATGGCTCCAAGGACGAGACCCTCCAAGTATTGATCGATCGATTCGGCTTGCTGCCCTATCCGGAAGCTTATCGGGTCCAGATTCCCACTCGCCCGATCCGGGCCATTTACCGGTCGTCACACCACGCCAAATTGCGCGTGATCGACAAGGACAATGGTGGCAAAGCCGATTCGCTCAATGCGGGCATCAATGCATCCCGGTTTCCCTTGTTTTGCGGGGTAGACGCCGACTCCATCTTGCAACGCGACAGCCTGCAAAAAGTCGTTCAGCCATTTCTGCGCAGCTCCGACATGGTGGCCACGGGGGGGACGATCCGGGCGGCCAATGGTTGCGATGTCCGTGGCGGTGATGTCCGACAAGTCGAGCTGCCCAGCAATCCGTGGGCGTTGTTTCAGGTCATGGAGTATTTGCGTGCCTTTTTGTTGGGTCGGCTGGGGTGGTCGCACCTGAACGCCATGTTGATCATTTCTGGTGCTTTTGGGGTGTTTCGAAAGCAAACAGTGATCGATGTGGGCGGCTACCGAACTCAGACAATTGGCGAAGACATGGAACTGGTGGTGCGGATCCATCAAAAAATGCGCGAGTGGAACCGATCCTATCGGATTGAATTTGTCCCTGATCCCGTGTGTTGGACCGAGGTGCCTGAAGATCGCCAGACCTTGCGCAATCAGCGCATCCGTTGGCAACGCGGCCTGAGTGAAAGCCTGACTTCGCATTGGGGTTTGATGTTCTCCCGCCGCGGGGGCTGGGTGGGTTGGTTGGCTTTTCCTTATATGGTGGTGTTTGAATGGCTGGGGCCGGTGATCGAGTTGTTCGGCTATGTCTGGACCTTGTACGCTTGGGGGGCGGGTTTGATTTCCTGGCCCGCCTTCCTTTTGTTTTTAGCCGTTTCGGTGGGTTTGGGCATCGCTTTGAGCATCATCGGGGTGTTGCTTGAGCAGGTTTCTTTTCAGATGTACCCCCGATTCCGGCAAACCCTGAAGTTGGTGGTGATTGCTTTTCTGGAGAACCTGGGCTATCGGCAAATGGCCGCCTGGTGGCGCATTGTCGGCCTGTACCGCTGGCTGACCCAGGGTGAGGGGGCTTGGGGCACGATGAAGCGCAAAGGCCACAAAAGTTCCGGCGCTTGAGTGCAACACGCACGCAAGCCTCAAGGGCTCAGGGCGCAGCGCGGATGGCTGGATCCAGTCCAGTGGCTCGCACCATCTCGGCGACCGCGGGCGAAGTGAAAAATCGCACCAATTGTCGCGCGGCCTCCATCCCTTCCGGGTTTGAGCCCCGCACCAGTGCAGAAGAGAAAAAGATGGTTTGCTGAACCTCTTCGGGCAGGGTTCCAATGAAGTCCAATTCTTTGAAATAGATGAGTTCACTCACTTGCTGGAAACCCAGCTCCGCGTCACCCCGCGCCACCACGGCCCCCACGCGCTCACTGAAGATGCGCTTGGCGGTGACTTTCATCTGCGCCTCTACCCCCAGCTTGGGAAACAGCTCGTTGGATAAATAGGTTCCACTGGCGCTCGCAGAATAGGCAATCGACTTGGCGTTGAGCAGTGTCTCGCGAAGTTTGGCCACCGTGCTGATGTCTGGCTTCGGTGTTCCTTTGCGCACCGCTGCGCCGATTTGCGATTTGGCCAGGTCGACTCGACTGTTGGGCACCAGTTTGCCCTCTTTCATGAGGGCCTCCAGGCCACCCTCGGACAAAATGACCAGATCAAATGCCTCGCCGCGCTCGAAGCGACTGGGAATCGAATCGGGCGCTTTGCCGATCGAGGCCCCAAAACTGCTGTGGACTTTATGGCCTGACGCCGCTTCAAAGATCGGTACCAATTTTTTATAGGCCTCGGTGTACGCACCGGATGTGATCACGCGTATTTCGGCCGCCTGAACAGCCCAGGAGGCAATCAGCAACAGCCATCCAGCCAGCAAGGTGCGACGGCTGTATGTAAGCAACAATTTCATGGTCGGGTCTCCGGGGATGAGGAATGGGATCTCACTCTGCGGTGATTTTTCGTTCGCGGATGATGCGACCCCAGGTCGTGCTTTCTTTGGCCATGTATTTGGCAAACTCATCGCGCGAGCTGGGCATGGGGGTGAGGCCGTGCGAATTAAGTGCCTCGACCACATCGGGTGATTTCAGCACCTTGACCAGCTCAGTGTTCCAACGATCCAGGATCGATTTGGGAACTTTGGCAGAGGCCACAAAGGCGTACCAATTGGTGGCACTGAAGCCCGGGTAACCCGATTCGGCGATGGTAGGTATTTTGGGCAGGGCGCTCAGGCGTTGTGCGCCGGTGCTGGCCAGCGGAATCAGCTTGCCGGATTCGATGTGTGGCAACGAGGTGGACAGGGTGGAGTAGTAAGACGCCACGCGCCCGCCCAGAAGGTCTTGCAAAGCCGGTGCCCCGCCTTTGTAGGGCACATGAACTGTGTCGATGCTGGCCATGTCGTTCAGCAGTTCGCCAGCCAGGTGAGAGGCTGAGCCCGGGCCGGTCGAGGCAAAGTCGAGCTTGCCCGGGTTTTTCTTGGCATAGGCCACAAATTCGGCGAAGGTCTTGATCCCGGTCTGTGCGCCGACCACCAGCACATTGGGGAAATTGACCCCCATGGTGATGGGCGCCAGGTCTTTGACCGGATCGTAAGATAACTTCATCATGTGCGGAGCGATGGTCAACGGGCCGACTGAACCAAACAGAATGACGCTGCCATCGGTGGGCCCTTGGGCGGTGTAAGCATGGGCAATATTTCCGCCTGCACCGGGCCGGTTGTCGATGATCACCGCTGCACCGATGTGGTCTCCCAATTTTTTGGCGATGATGCGAGCGCCCGTGTCGGCAGCCCCTCCGGCAGCAAAACCAACCACCATGGTGATGCTTTTCTTGGGGGGGAAGTCTTGCGCTTGCGCCGGGGTGACCCCAACCAGGGGCCCGGTTAACAGCAAGCATTGCAGCCCAAAAATTAAAAAGTGTCGTGAGTTCATGGGATCTCCATTCAGGTGCGTTCAGTCGGATCCGAGTCCGAGTGAGTTGGGTTGACGTTGCTCGACCGCATGCCGGGCCAGTGCAAGCCAGCGAAAAAAACCATGAACCATCTTGCCGTAGGGCAGGGTCAGGAACAGTGCCATGACGGCCCCCAGGTGCAGGGCCAACACCCAAGCCAGCTGGGGATGGGTGCGCCAGGCCCAGAGCCACAAGCCGCTGGCTCCGATCACGAACAACAGGGCCATGAAGCCGTTGTCGGTGGCGTTTTGAGCCGCATCTCCTTGCAGCGGATGACGGCGCAGTTTCAGGGCCATCTGGCTTGCGGTGCCCAGGCAGAGCATGATCCCGCCCACGGCACCCAGAATCTTGGGCAGGCTGGGTAGATCGTAGGGGGCACTCAGACCCCACACATAATGGTAGAGGGTGGCGACCGAGGTGGCGGCAAAGCAAAGCACAAAGCCATAGAAGGTCAAGTGATGGGCGTGGCGGCGGGCGTGGCTGTATGCGTCGTCGGTGTTGTTGCAACCTTGGCCGTGGCCGCCATCCAGATAACGCAGGGTCAATGCGTTTTGGGTGGCCAAGGCCACATCCTGACCGGCCACCTGCGCGCCGGTGGTGACTCGGCGCATGTCGCGGGCGCAGCGAACCAGGGCGACACCCATGGCGAACACGGCCAATCCAAACACCGGGGCGAAGATGGCAACCAGGGTGGGGTGCGCCATGAGGTCGTAAAAGTTGGCGCCAGGGCTGGGCGTTTGCATGCCCAGGGCACGCAGAGCCAGCGCCAGCAGCAAAGTCAGGGTCAGCACGAAGGACAAGCTGTTGCGCTGATAAAGACCGGCCAAAGCACCTGGCCAGGCGTAGCGGCTGTAACTCGCCACTCGCACCTGAGCCATGGCGCGCGGGATGTTGACCGCAAATTCGTGAGGCGGCGCATATTGGCAGGCGTGCAAACAGGCCCCACAGTTGTGGCACAAGTTAGCCAGGAAGTGGGTGTCGGCGCTGGCGAATTCGAGGCGCCGCGTCATGGCCGGGAAGACTGCGCAGAAACCTTCGCAGTAGCGACAGGCGTTGCAAATTTGCAATTGACGGGCGGCATCGGCCTCCGGGCTCAGGTGTACACCGCCTTCGGCCAATTCACGCGCCTGACGCGTGAGCTCTTCAAGCGATCCCATGTTCCGCCTCCAGTCCCTGGGCAACGCGTGCTGCATTGCGGCCGGCAATGCGTCCAAAGGCAGTGCCAATCGACATGCCCACACCGGCGGTGTAACCTTGTCCCAGCACATTTCCAGCCATCATCTCGCCTGCCACGAACAGGTTGGGGCTGGTTTGCCCGCCCAGACGCACGGCTGCGGTGTCATCGGTTTTCAGGCCGAGGTAGGTGAAGGTGATGCCCGGGCGCACCGGGTAGGCATAAAACGGCGCCGAATCAATGCGCCGAGCCCAGTGGGTCTTGGCGGGTGTCAGGCCTTCGGTGTGGCAATCATCGAGTTGGGTGTGATCAAATTGGCCTTCCCGGCAGGCTTGGTTGAAGTCGTTCAAGGTTTGCATGAAGTTGTCCACGGGCAAATCGAGCATCCGTGCCAGTTCGGGCAAGGTGTTGGCCTTGGCGCCGGGAAAAACCGGCGGCATGAAACGCCCAACTGCTTTGCTGTCGATGATGGAGAAACCGACTTGTCCTGGTTGTTGCGCCACCAGGCGGCCCCAAATGGCGTAGCGTTTCGGCCAAAAATCCTCGCCTTCATCGTAAAAGCGTTGTCCCAACCGGTTGACCACCACGCCCAGTGAAACGCAGTCGATGCGGGTGCAGATTCCGCCGTCGAACAGGGGCGCACGAGCGTCAATCGCCACCATATGGGCTTGCGTGGGGTCACCGATTCGGTCGGCCCCGTGATCCTGGATCAGGTGTTTGAGCAAAGTGCCCCGGTTGTAGCGTGTGCCACGGATCAGGAAGTTCTCGGCCGTCCATTCTCCCCAGACATTTTTCCCCCATGCTTCGCGCAACCATTCGAGGTTGGATTCGAACCCCCCCGCAGCCATGACGCAGGCATCGGCGGTGAGGCGTTGCCGGCCGTGGGGGCCCAGGGCATGGGCAGCGACGAAACAGCCATCCCGGAGTTCGATCTGCTCCACGGTGGTGTCGTAATGAATCTCCACGCCGTGGGCCGCAGCGCTGCGGTAGTAGGCATTGACCAGGGCCTTACCGCCGCCCATGAAAAATGCGTTGGTTCGGGCCACATGCAAAGCGCCCGATAACGGGGGCTGGAAGTGCACCCCGTGCCGGCGCATCCAGTCGCGACACGTGGCCGAGGCGCGGATGGTGAGGCGAGCCAGGTGCTCGTTGGTCTGACCTGCCGTGACTTTGAGGAGGTCTTGCCAGTATTCTTCCTCGGGGTAAGCGCCGATCAGCACATCTTGCGGCGCATCGTGCATGCAACGCAAATTCCTCGTGTGTGAGGAATTGCCGCCCCGCCACTCGGGGGGGGCAGACTCCAGCAGGGTCACCGATGCGCCACTTTCAGCCGCCATGAGCGCGGCACAAAGTGCAGCGTTTCCGCCACCAATGACCAAAACTTTGGGCAATTCCACTCTCCGATGCAGAAAATCACGGAAGTATGGCTCGGAAGAAAGATTGCGACAAATGAAATTTTTTATTGAATTATTTCAAAAAACGAAATAATAAGGCCAATCACTTCCAGTCAAAATCACGCACCATTTCGTAAAAGGCTTGCGCGGCCGGGGGCAGTGTCAAGCCCTTGCGCCGGGTCAGCACCACTTTGCGCCGCACCTGGGGGTGCGTGATCGGGATGCGGCGCACGCCAGGTCGGTCACCTTCTGCGCAGGCGGTAGCAGGCAAGATCGCGCACCCGACTCCCGCCGAAACCAGGTTGAGTGCAGTGGCGTGATGCTGGACTTCGAAATTGCCTTGTAACTCAATGCCGCGTTGGGCCAATTGGACATTCATCATCGATCGGGTGGCCATGAAGTTGCTGACCACGATCAAATCTTGCAGATTCATGTCAGTCCATTTGACCGATGGCCGATCTGCCAGCGGGTGTTGCTGCCGACAGAAGAACATGAGCGGGTCTTGAAACAAGACGATTTCGTCGAGTTCAGGGTGTTTGGTAGGCTCGATGCTGATGCCCACCTCGGCTTGGCGGTTGACAATCGCTGCGCGGATTTCGTGGGCGCTGGCGTCCATCAGGCGAACCCGATTGTCCGGGTAGCGGTCGGCATAGTGCCGAAACAGCATCGGCAAAACCTGGCTGGTCATGGTGGGGACACAGGCCAGCGTGAAGTGACCGCGCGCGTGCATCGTGGTGCCGCGCCACTGTGTCAACGTGTCACGCAGGTTTTGGACCAGCGTTCTCGCTTGGGGTAAAAACTCGCGCCCCATGGGCGTGAGCTCCATTTGACGGGTGGTGCGATCGATCAGGCGCATGCCCAGCAGAGACTCCAGTTTTTGGATCCGTCGGGTCAGGGCTGTTTGGGTGATGTGAAGTTCATGGGCCGCCTTGTTAAAAGCGCCCGCATCGGCAACGGTGACAAAGGCATGCAGACCATCGAAGTCGATTTTCATGCCAGTTGGTGTGCGTTGGGCATGACAAAGCCAACCTGATCAAGCGCTGCCCCCAAGCGGGTGCGCTGGGCATCATTGAGTTCGACCAGAGGTGGGCGCACATGGATCCAGTCAAGGCGCCCAGTCTTGAGGGCGATGGCCGATTTCATGGCCGGGATCATGGGGAACTGGGCAAAAACGGCCCGTTGAAGATCGAGTCTTTTTTGCTGCTCGTCAGCGTCGGCGTTTTGCCAAGTGTGGAATAACCGCACGATTGCGCTGGGGTTGACATTGCCCGTGGCGGTGATGCAGCCTGCTCCGCCGCCCCGCAGGGTGGCCAAAAGAAAGTTTTCACTGCCCGCAAAGACGTCAAAGCCCTGGGGCTGGAAGCGTTCGAGCATGGCCGCGGTGTTGGACCAGTCGCCTGAGCTGTCTTTGGTGCCGGCGATGATGCCCGGAAAAGCTTTCAGCAGTCGCTCGATCAAGGTCAGGGTGATGGGCACGCCCGACACGGGGGGAATGTGATAGACATAAATGCGCAAGCGATCATCGGCCACGGCGTCAATCACTTGGGCGAAATATCGAAACAGGCCTTCGTCGCTGACCCCTTTGTAATAAAAAGGCGGCAGCATCAGCACCCCCGCACAACCGGCTTGAACAGCGTGCCGGGTCAGCTCAATCGCGTCGGGCACCGCACACGCACCCGTTCCGGGCATGAGTTTGGCAGGATCGACTCCAGCCGCCAACAGCCCATCGAGCAAGTCGCGTTTTTCAGTCAGCGTCAGCGAGTTGGCCTCTGAGTTGGTGCCAAAAACCGCCAAGCCCACCTCCTGATCCAGCAGCCAGCGGCAATGCCGAACCCATCGCTCGAGGTCAGGGGTGCCATCTGGGTTGAAAGGGGTCAGGACGGGCGAGAGGATGCCGGTGATTCGAGGGGGGGCGAGATTACTCATGGTCAGCAAGGCAAGCGTCTGGAAAAGAGCTTGATTTTAGACCTGAGGTGACTCCAAACCGGCCCAATCACCCGGTCGCGTCCGCAGGGCCGCGACCGGGGTGGGTAAGGTTCAGGGAAACATGGGCGGTGAAACCCGGCGGCGTGAGGCTTGTTCATACGCCGATGCGATTCGCAAAGAAACATCTTCTTTGCCTGGCTCCGCCCGAAAAACCAGAGAAAAGGGCAGGCCGGGAGCATCCAGCAAAGTGGCTTGCGGATTGGCAACGCTGATGTAGTGGGTTTTGCCAGGATGCAGGGCAAAAGCCGCATCGTAAGCGACTTGGACGTAGCCGGCCGGCACCAGAATTTCGGTCAGGCCAGCGTTGGGTCCAAAAAAGTGTTCGTAACGCAAGCGGTCGATCAGCCCGGGTTCTTCAGCTCCGCCGATCAGAGCCGGAGGCAGCGGGGTGTGCAAGCGCACCAAGGCATCGAGCTTGTTTTCATAAATGACCATCATGTCCACGCGCCGGAGCAACTCGCGCAGCATGATGCGCTCGTCGATGCCCTGTCGCCCACCCAGAGGGTTGCGCGGATCGCGAATTTCTTCCCAATTCAGGAAAGCTGAGCGTTGATCGTCACCCCAAAATTTCGAACGCTGGTTCAGGCTGCGCCAATCGCGCAGGGTTTCGGTTTGACCCAAAGCAGCCCAGTCATGGGCGCGACGGCTCAAGTACTGACTGATGTGATAGCGAAAACCATGCGCCAGAATCTGGTTTTGCACCGTGGAGACATCCAGGTTGGACGGGGGCGTGATCAGCCCGTCGGCCAAAGCCACCATGTAGTCGATGGGCGTCATCTGGCCGCTGCCATGGAAGACGCCCGGGCTGAATTCGGTGCGCTCGATGCAAGCGGCAAAGTCAGGAAAGACCGGGTTGCCGTCAGGCTGTAGCCTGAACAGCAGGTCGGGCATGAAGACGGGCACCAGCCGGGCCAAGGCGATGCGGTAATCGACTCCCATGCGCTCACAGCGGGGATCAGGGGTCCACAGGGGATCCGATGACTCGACCAGGGTGGCTCCCAGGTGATCGGCCAGCACGGTTTGCACCTCGCGGGCGGCCGCTTGGGTGATCGGCTCGGCGGCCAAGCTGCCGCCGGTGAGCATGGATTCACGGATCACCCCCAGCCGGATGCCTCGGAGAGCCCCCGCATGGCCATGAGGGCTGAGGTGGGGGCGGTAGGCCGCTAACACGCTCGAGCGGGGCACAGTGGTGTAAGGGTCCCGAGGGTCGTAGTAGCCCTGTTGCGGATCTTTCAAGGCGTCAAGGACAGTCGCGCAATCTTCCAAAGTCCGGCACAAAATGCCGGTCCGGTCGCAATAAATGTCAGCGCCAATGGCCCCTCCGTCAAAGCCAAGCATCGCTTTGTGGGGCAGGATCAGGGACACGGCGTTGTGGTTGGCCGGCCCTCGAGTCGACATCCGCGTTTCCTCACCCAGGCTCGCCATGACCAAGTTGGCGCTGACCGAAACGCCCGAGCCGGAGCTGGATCCCAGCGAGGCCGATCGACGCGTGTCATAGGGGTTGACGGGTGTGCCACTCCAGGTGCTGCGCTGAAAACCCAAGGTGGTGGGCAAGACCTTCTCGGGGAAGTGGCGGCCCCCCGGGTCACCGGCCCGACCGTTGTATTCGGTCATCAACGCTTTGGCGTAAACGATGGCCCCCTTTTGCCGAAGTTGCTCCACCAGGATGTGATCTCTGGCGGGGAAGTCGATGTCATAAGCGGCATCGGCCCCACCGGTCGAGCGCATGTCTTTGGTGTCAAAGGCGTCTTTGAACGAGAACACCACGCCGTAAAGCGGCATGGCCGTCAGGTCGGGGGCGCTCCCCCACCGGGCGTCCAGCAGTGCGGCTTGCTCCAGCGCATCGGGCAGGTGACGAAAGCCTTCGCAGGCAGGCGGGGCACCAGGCGGTAACGGTCCGAGGCTGGGGTGTCGGTCGTACTCGCCCGCGCAGGTGACCGATCGCTCGCCCCGAATGTTCAGGGTTGACAGGGCATTGAGTTGCCCTGAACGCGCCATGCCCCGCACCCAGCCAAACTGCTGTTGAACCTGGGGGTCAGAGGCGGTGGATTCCATGCGACCCCACTCGATCGCAGGGCCTTGGTATTGGTCAAGTTCAGGCAGCAAGTCATCGGCACGCAGCGTTTGCTGAGGAAACACCAGGCGGTTTTGTGCCCGGATTGCCCCTGGGGCTGCGTCCGGCAAGGGCTCACCGTGGCGGGTGAGCAATTGGGTCGAAACCCCGTTGTAGCGCCGTGCCCGATCGATGTATTGCTGCACCACCTGGACGCAAGTGGTTCGACCGTCGCGAATGGCCTGATGCAATTGTGCGATGGTGGCTTCCTGGACCACAAAACCCTGATCAGCCATGACAAACTCCTTGGGTGTCAAGCTTTTTTGCGGGCTGCCTGTGTGGACAGCGCCAGGGCCAGCAGGTTGCTGGCCATCGGGCGAACAGCAGGTCCGCTTTCTGGGGCGAAACTCATGTACTCTTTCAGGGCCATCACCGACATCAAGTCTCGGCTGGTCAGGGTGGCAAGCAACCGTTGTAACTCGGCATCGAGCTGGCCGCGGGTGGCCACGGTGTTCACCAGTCCCATAGACTGGGCGCTTCGGGCGTCAAATTTTTGCAGCGAGTAGGCCATGAATCCTGCGGTTTTTTTGCCGACCCGGTCGACGATGGCCGATATGGCCAGGGTGGGAGGCAGGTTATATTCCATTTCAGGCAATTGAAAAACAGCGTCTTCATCAGCCAGGGTGATGTCGCAGATGCCGGCAATCGCGCAGCCCAGACCCAGGGCGTCGCCATGCACCGCTGCAATGACCGGCACGCGTGAGTAACGGATGGCGTCGTAAAGCCCCATGATCGGCGACAACACCTTGTCACGCAGATCCATGGGGGTGGGCTGTGGGCCAGCCGTGGAGGGGTCACGACCCTGGCAAAAATGAGATCCGGCGCCACGCAAGACCACACAGTGGCCTTGATCCCCCGCGGCGATGATCTGGCGAGTCATTTCATGAATCATCGGCAAATCAAACATGTTGCCGGCTTGATCGCGGTTGATGGTGAGGGTGGTGATGCTGTTGCGATGGTCGACTTGGATTTCGTTCATGGTGAGGCACTCGCTCAAAAGGTCAATGATGCCCTAATGATCGCTTGAAAAATTAATATCAACTGTTGGTGTTATCCCCAGTGATAGCGGCCATTGATCCTGCGATCATCACGCCATCCATCCATGAGGTTTTTTTCATGTCCGATTCCGGATACCGTTTTTCCAGTGCCCAAGCGGGCGACCACGATGAATTGCACGAACTGGTGCAGGGGCAAGGCATTTACACCAGCGATATTTCACTTCCGGGCCAGTTGCATGCCTGTTTTGTTCGCAGCCCATGGGCCCATGCCCGGATTCGAGCACTCCGTGCTGAAGCCGCGCGCGCTTGCGAGGGAGTTCGGGCCGTGGTCACTGGACTCGATGTGGTTCAGGCTGGCCTGGGGCCGATCATGCCTCTGGTGGTTCTCAAAGGCAGCAACGGCCAAAACATGCATTGTTCGGGCATGCCCGTTTTGGCCCACGAAGTCGTGCGCCATGTCGGCGAACCGGTTGCGCTGGTGGTGGCTGAGACTCTCGAGCAAGCCATGAACGGCGCCGAGTTGGTAGAGATTGACTATGAGCCGTTGCCCTGCGTCACCGATTTGCGGGCGGCCATTGCCCCCGATGCCCCCCTGGTTCAAGCCGCTGTTGCGGGTAACGTGGCCATGGATTGGTCTTTGGGACAAACCCCTGAATTGCAGGCGGCTTTTGCGTCGGCCCACTGCGTTCAGGAGATCGAGTTGGCCGACCCCATGTTGACCGGCGCTCCGATGGAACCCAAAGCCGCGCTGGCCCACTACGACGCGGTCAAGGATCATTACACCCTGGTGGCCAGCACCCAGGGGGTGAAAAACATCCATCACGTGCTGAGCACGCAGGTGTTCAAGTTGCCTGCCGACAAGCTCAGGGTGTTGACCCCCAAGGTGGGAGGCGGTTTTGGATTGAAATCACAGACCTATCCCGAGCAAGCCGCTTTGTTGCTGGCCAGCCGGATCAGCGGGCGTCCGGTCAAATGGACCGCCACGCGCCTCGAGTGTTTTCTGACTGACACCCATGGCCGCAACACCTTCATCAAGGCGCGCATGGCCTTTGATGCCCAAGGCCATGTGCTGGGTTTGGAGGCGGACATGTTGTGCGGTGTCGGTGCCTACACCTCGGGTTACATCGGGGTGGTCAGCACCATGAACATTTACAACTGTCTGTCCAGCGTCTATCGCATGCCGGCGTTGTCTTTGCGCTCGCGTTTGGTGCATACCCATGTGATGGCGGGCGGGCCTTATCGGGGTGCCGGGCGACCCGAGGCCATTTATTTGGTCGAGCGATTGCTGGATGCCGCCGCGCCCCGACTGGGATTGGACCGGGTTGAGTTGCGGCGTCGCAATCTGGTGCCCGCGTCAGCCATGCCCTTCAAAGCCGCCAATGGCCTGACTTATGACAGCGGTGAGTTCGAGGTCATCATGGATCAAGCGTTGGCTCTGGCCGACTGGGCTGGCTTTGAGACGCGCCGGCAGGCTGCCGAGCAAAAAGGTTTGTTGCGCGGCATCGGTATTTGTTGTTTTTTGGAGGTGGCGGGCGGCATCCTTGAGGAGCCCGCCGACATTCGTTTTACGGCCGAGGGCAAAGTGGCTTTGCATCTGGGGGCTCAGGGGATGGGGCAGGGCGTACAAGCCATCTATCCCAGGCTGGTGGCGCAAAAATTGGGCATTCCTTTGTCCAAAGTGGTGTTGGTCACTGGCGACAGTGATGTGGTGCCCGGGGCGGTTCCTACGGTGGCCTCGCGCACGACCATGATGGCCGGAACCGCCACCACATTGGCTTGCGATGAGTCGATCCGGCGTGGTTTGCCATGGGCGGCGCGCGCGCTTGAAGCCAGTGTGGATGATGTGCGGTTTGAGTCGGGCCGGTTTGTGGTGGCGGGTACCGATCACGGAATCGACTTGTTGACGCTGGCTGCACAAGTGCGGACGGCGCAGGTGGTGCCTGAGGGTTGGGCCGGCACCCTGGACAATGTGACGGTCTATAAGGCCCCTTCCTTGAATTTTCCCAACGGATGTCATGTCAGTGAGGTCGAAATCGATCCCGAGACCGGCGTGGTCAAGTTCGTGGCCCACACCGCCGTCGATGATGTGGGGGTCATGCTGGACCCGGTCCGTGTCGAGGGGCAAATCATGGGCGGTGTGGCGCAAGGCCTGGGACAGGTCTTGGGCGAAGTGCTGCACTACGATGAACAAGGTCAGTTGCTCAACGCCAGTTACATGGATTACCCCATGCCCCGCAGTGACAACATGCCCCCCATGAAGTTGGCTCACCACGAGGTCCCGTGCACCACCCACCCGCTGGGTGTCAAAGGTGCGGGTGAGTCCGGGGTGGCCGGTGCTTGGCCGGCGGCGGTCAGCGCCATTTTGGATGCCTTGAGACGGCGCGGTATCGCGCACATGGACTTGCCCTTCACCCCGGATCGGGTTTGGGCGGCCTTGAATGCCCGCACCTGAGGAGATTCAGAGCCCGGCCAGAAAGTCGCCCAGCAAGCGATTGAACAAGGCCGGCTCCTCGATGTTGATGCCGTGCCCGCTGTCGGGCAAGACAGCCAGTTGTGAGCCCGGGATGGTGCATTTGAGCATCAACGAGGGCTCCAGACAGGGCTCGTCTTGGTCCCCGCACAGGATCAGGGCAGGAGCTTGGATTTGGGCGATCTCCGCGCGCAGCGTGTAGAGGCTGGGTCGCCTGCCTTGGTAGCCGATCGAGGTCAACCCCGAGCCCAAGGCTGAATGTTCGCAAAACTGCCGTAAAAATTCGGCATGGCCACGAGGGTTTTTGCGCAACAAAGGGACCCGAGTCGGTCCATGACCATAGTTGCGGGCAGCTTGTGTCATGCCGTCACGGATCAGCGTTTCACCGAGCGCGATCGAGTCTTGTTTGAAGGCTTCATGCACCTCGGGGTGCGAGCCCGTGCCACACCCGGCCAAGGTCAGCGACAGGGCACGTCGGTTGGCTGCATTGCGGGCATGACGCATGCCAAAGTGCAAGGCGGCAAAGGCCCCCATCGACAAACCCACCACATGCGCGCGTTCAACGCCCAAGCCATCCAGGACACAGCGGATGTCTTCGCTGACGCGCCATTGTGAGTAATCGTCGGGGGATTCGGGCACGCTGGAAGGCAAGTAGCCACGCGCGCTGTAGGTCACACACCGGTAGCTTCTGGAGAAATGACGCATTTGGGGTTCCCAGCTGCGGTGATCGCCAGCAAACTCATGGACAAAGAGCAAAGCGGGACCCTGGCCTGCTTCCTCGTAATACAGGTTTTGTCCATCGTCGGTCTGAATGTAAGGCATGGCTTATTATGGCCAAAAGTGCTGGCTGGCCACCCAACTGGGGCTGCGCTGGCTCCATCAGCGAGGCAATCCGTTTCCGACTCAGCCCTCAACTTTTTGCGTTTCGGGTCGAACCCTTACATCTAAGTCCTAAGGATTCAGGGATGTTGAGATGTGAATGCCGTGCCCGTCTGGGGCGCGGGTGGCGATTTTGCGAGGCTTGTGGGCGTCCGGTTCCTGCGGAGGCCCCAGGGGTCGCGCCGGAACGGGATACCGACCCGGTCGTTGCGGCGGGTCTGCCCGAGACCACTGCGCCAGTGCCGGTGCCGCCTGCGCCGGTATCCCCCTCGCTGACCCAGACCACTGTGGTGCCCGCTCCGCAGGTCTTGACCAAGCCGCGCCAGCCAGCGACGGTCTTGATGCGTTTCGATTGGCGTTTTGGTGTTTTGCCAGTGATCATGGGGGGCATTTTGGGCCTGCCATTGCTCTGGCTGACCTTATGGTGTGCACCCTTGGGGCTGATCTGCGGCGCACTCTGGGCTTGGCGACGCCATCGAATGATCCGCGAAAGCATGCGTTCATTCACCCTGGAGTGGATTTACGAAAAAGTTGAAGTCTACGGTCCGTGTGCTTTGGGGGTGCGTGCCTGGTGGCCCACAGGGGTCTTGTATTTGACCGACCAGACCTTGAAATTCAAGCCCTTCGGTCACACCAAAGAATGCGAGGTCAGTCTCGATCCGGCGCGAATCACCGGGGTAGATTTTCCAACACACTTCACTTGGCCTGCGGATTGGGCTTGCATGCTGGTGACCTCCAGTTACGGGCCGGTTTTTGGCACCATGAAGGTCTTTGACCGGATCCATTGGGGGCAGTTGCTCCAAGCCGCTCGCCAAAAGACAACTGCCGTTCAATTGGGAGAGGTGGAATGAAGCCCGGATCTAAATCTGCTCCCCCTTCAGGATCAACCCAATCCCGCAAGGGCGAGAAAAAGAGCCCTCAAGCGGCCGCTTCGAAGTCCGTTAAAGCGGTGAAAAAAGCCAAATCTGTCCGGCAGTGCGGAGCATGTGCGGGACAGGTGGCGCAACTCGCCCAGTATTGCCGCCATTGTGGTTTGGCTTTGTCGTCCCATGTGCCACCCAACCCTTTTTTGCCCCCTCCGCCCAAACCTTGGCGACCCAGCCGGATTCCAAAGCAACCACCGAAGCCGCAGCAGTCTGCCACGCTCGCAGACACTTCAAGCACCGCACCATGCATCACGGTGACTCCCGTTTTACCTCATCAGTCTTTACCACCCGCCTTACCTTCTTTGGCTGTGCCACAAGCCCCGATGCCCGAGGCCCCGCCCCCCGATCCTTTGTGGCTGCCCGTGCCCGAAATCGAAGCCAGAGTGGCTGCCATTCGAACCCTGCATGAGCGATTGAAACCCCGGGTGGCGCGGGCCGAGCTGGGTAAATCGAGAATCCGGCGCCCCTGAAGTGGGCGCCCTGCTCAGGGCATTTCAGGGTGACGCAGCCGCAGTTCACGCTTGAGGACTTTGCCAATTTCACTGCGAGGCATGGCGTCCAGGTAATGCAGATCGGACAAGCGTTGCACTTTGCCTACACGCTGGTTGACCCAAGCCATCAGTTCTGACTCGGCCGGTGCGTCAGATGGGTTACCGGAAACCACATAGGCGACCGGTGTTTCGCCCCAAGAGCGAGAGGCCACGCCCACCACGGCGCACTCCTTGACGGCGGGGTGCAGCAGCAGCACATTTTCGATGTCGACTGGGTAGACATTGAAGCCACCGGAGATGATCATGTCTTTTTTCCGGTCACCCAAAATCAGGAAGCCGTCAGCGTCAAAGCGACCCACATCGCCGGTGCGGATGAAGCGCTTGCCATCGGCAGAAAACCACTCCACTTCACGTGTTTTGTCAGGCATGCGGTGATACCCCTTCATCATGGCGCCAGAGCTGCCCACCACTTCGCCACTTTGGCCCGGGGCAACTTCCTGTCCCTGTTCGTCGATCAACCGGATGTCGTGGCCCAGGGCAGGGCGTCCCACAGTGTGCAACTTTTCGGGATGCAAATGGCAGTGCAATTCGGTGCGCCCGCCGCCCTCGGTCATGCCGTAATACTCGGTCAGCCCGCCTGGCCAGCGGCGCAGGATGTCGCGTTTGAGGTCTGCACGAAACGGGGCACTGGTGCAAAACTTGGCCTGAAAGTGACTCAGGTCGTAGCGGTCGAAATCGGTAAAGTCCATCAGGCGCTGATATTGGACCGGGACCAGCATGGTGTGGGTCACCCGATGTTGTTGGGCCAGTTCGAGGTAGCCGCGCACGTCAAATTTTTTCATCAAGACCACAGTGCCGCCCAAGGCCAGGGCGGGAATCAGGCTCACCAGCGTGGTGTTGGAATAGAGCGGGGTGGCGTTGAGACAGATGCTGTCAGGGCCATAGCCATTGTCGCGAGCCCGTTCGATTTGGGTCCAACGCATGCCAAAGGGTTGCAAAATCCCTTTGGGCACACCTGTGGTGCCCGATGAGTAGATGAGGTTGAAGGGCCAGTCGGCCTGGGGCTCGACGGGCGGCGTAGGCCGGGTTGGTTCCAGCCAGCGCGACCAGGGTGAGCCGATGGCGGCATCGTCGTCGAGAGAGATGCGCGGCACATCGGCTTGTGCGGGCGGCAGTCGGTCAAGGGTTTCGGCATCGGTAAAAAGCAATTTGGCCTGGGCGTTGTCCAGCATCGCAGCCAGGTGCTCGGCGGTGCTTGTGGGGGCCAAGGGGGCCACGACCACGCCACACTGCACGCTGCCCAAAAAAGTCGCCACATAAGCCAGCGATGTGGCAGCGCAGATGGCGATCACATCTCCAGGTCGCAAGCCTTCGCGATGCAAGGCGGCGGCCACCTGATGTTTGAGCGTTTGAAACTCGGCGTGGGTGAGGCGGTCGGGTCCCAATATCAGGGCTGGTTTGTCCATGGCATTCATGGGCGAATTATGGGGCAAAGCCATCCGCAACTTTCACACATCCGCCTCAAGTGGCTCTAAACTAGGCACATGGCCATTCAGTACGCCTCACCGGATTACATCGACTCTCCACGGGCTCTGCGCCGCCTGTTGGCGACCTTGATGATCATCGCGCTGGGCAATGGTGCCATGTATGTCGTTTCGGTCGTGTTGCCTGCGGTACAGGCCGAGTTCGGGGTCAGTCGTGCGGGTGCGGCTTTGCCCTACACGATGCTGATGCTGGGCTTCGGGCTTGGGGGCATCCTGATGGGTAAAGTGGCCGATCGCTATGGCGTCATGCGACCCTTGGTCATGGGCGGTGTGGCCACTTGTCTGGGTTACGCATTGGCGGCCCATGCCCCCAACCTCTGGACTTTCAGCTTGGCGCATGGGCTGATTTTGGGCCTGCTGGGCAGTGCAGTGACATTTGCCCCCCTGATGGCTGACACAGCGCAGTGGTGGAACCGGCGGCGGGGAATGGCGGTGGCCGTGTGCGCCAGCGGCAATTACCTCGCAGGTGCGTTTTGGCCGCCCATCGTACAGTGGGGGGTGACACACTGGGGCTGGCGCGACACCTATCAGGCCTTGGGTTTGGTGTGTGGCGGCGGAATGTTGTTGTTCTCCTTGATGTTTCGCTTGCGTCCGCCAAGGGCCAACTCTCCCCAGGCTGGCGCTCAGCCGGTGCTGACCTCGTGGGCCAGTGACAGACCCCTGGGGATGCCCCGAATGCGCGCACTGATGTGGCTCAGTGTGGCCGGTGTGGCGTGTTGCGTGGCGATGTCCATGCCTCAGGTTCACATCGTGGCCTATTGCACCGATCTGGGTTTTGGCCCTGCCAGAGGAGCCGAGATGTTGTCCCTCATGCTCGCCTGTGGCATCGTCAGCCGCCTTGTGTCCGGTTACATCTGCGATCGCATCGGCGGCTTGCGCACCTTGCTCTTGGGCTCCGTGCTGCAGGGAGCGGCGTTGTTGCTTTTTTTGCCGTTTGAGGGCTTGAGCACCCTCTATCTCGCCTCGGCTTTATTTGGTTTGTTTCAGGGCGGCATCGTGCCCAGCTACGCCATCATCGTGCGCGAGTATTTCCCGGCGATCAGGGCCGGCGTGCAGACCGGAACGGTCATCATGGCCACCTTGATCGGCATGGCTTTGGGCGGTTGGATGTCAGGTGCCATCTTTGACCTCACGGGCAGTTACAAAGCTGCTTTTGTCAATGGCATCGCCTGGAACTTGTTGAACCTGGCGATTGCCATCTTTTTTTACCGCCGCGCACGAGCTTGCGGGCAGTTGCGCGAGATCACTTGATTGGGCCGTGTTCAGGCCTGTTTGAGGCCTTCCGTCACCCGCTGGCAAAAACCTGCAAAGTGAACTGAATCAAGCCAGCGAACCACCACCACCGCTTGTTGCCGGGGCTCGATCCAGACGTAATTGCCCCCGGCTCCGACCATGAACCAGGCCTCTGCGCTGGTGCCTGGAAAGTTGGAGCCTTGGGGGTTGAGCCAGGTCAGCATGCCGTAAAAGGGGGCTAAAGGGCACGGTTGTGTCATGGCGCTGACCCAGGCGGCTGGCAACAGGGTCTGGCCATTGGCACGGCCCCCATCCAACAACATCTGGGCGACCCGGGCCTGATCGAGACTGGAAATGCTGACCCCTGCTCCCCAATGGGTGCCACCCGGAACCGATTGGACGCGTCGCGCCGGGCGATCCGCCAGAGCCGGCAGGTCGACCCAAGCGTTGTCATAGCCACGCCATGCAAAGCCCTCGCCGGCACCCAAGGGCTGCAGGATTTCGCTTTCAAAGACTTCAGGCAGGGGTTGCTGGAACAAATGCAGCAAAGCCAGTGACAGCTGGTTGATGCGCACATCGTTGTATTCCCAGTAGGTACCCGGCCTTTGCAGGGGGCGCGCACTGCCCTTCACGCCATCGACTTTTTTGGGGTCGTGCGCGACATGCCGGTACCGATCCACGGTATCGGGCAAGTCAAAGCAACTGCCTTCCCACTCGCTGACCTGGGTCAGCAAGTGATGCCAGGTGATGGTGCGGTTGTGCGGGCTGTCAAAACCGATGCCCGGCAACTGCTCAACCACCGGTCGGTGGAGATCAGGCAACAGACCATCCCGGTGTGCCACGCCGGCCAGCAAAGCCAGGTAGGTTTTGGCGACGCTGAATGTCAGGTCCGGGCGTTCAGGGGTGCCCCATCGACAGACCTCGTGACCGCCCTGGAAGATGACGCCGCTCACGCCACCCCGGGCGTGGACCGGACCCAACAATCGGTTGTAAGGTGCGGGATCTTCGTGGTGGACACCCCAGCGCTCGGGTTCAGAGGCAGGATCACGGGTCCAATCAACCTCGTGAGTTTGGGCATATCGGATGGCATCGTCAAATCGGTTCACAGGGCTTGTCCTCCGTCGACGACCAAGGTTTGGCCGGTCACCCAACTGGCCATGTCACTGACCAGAAACAGGGCGGCTTGCGCCACTTCTTCGGGGCGACCGTAGCGACCCCAAGGAATTTTGGCCAGCGTCGACTCATACAGTTTGGGGTTGTGGTGTTTGGCGTCGTCCCAGACGCCACCTTCAAAAAAAATCGAACCCGGGGCGATGCTGTTGACTCTGATTTGCTTGGGAGCCAAAGCCACGGCCTGGGTTTTGGTGTACTCCATCATGGCAGCCTTGATGGCGCCGTAGGGCACGCTGCGCGGGCTGGCCTTGAGCCCCGAGATCGAGGTGATGTGCAAGATGGCGCTACCGGGTGGCATCTGGGGAATGACCTGGCGGGCGGTGCGAACACCGGCCATCAGGTCGATGTCAACGCTGAGCTTCCAGTCGGTTTCGTCGTCATTGCGACCAAACCCCGACGCGTTGTTGACCAGGATGTCAACGCCACCCAAATCGGCGACCGATTGCTGCACCCAGCGATCGATCTGTGTCGCATCCGACAGGTCGCACGTGACGGTGCTGACACGCTGGCCGTGAGACAGCAGGGCTTGTCGGGCTTCATGAAGTCCAGCCTCTGAGCGGGCGCAAAGGGCCAAGTCGGCGCCGGCACGGGCCAGGGCGTGCGCGATCGCCAGGCCGATGCCTCGGGAGCCCCCGGCGATCAGGGCTTTCTTGCCGTGCAATACGGGACCCATGGTTGCTTTCAGGCCATGGCCACGGCATTGGTTTCCGAACCCAGTTTCAGGGCGGCATTGACACGTGGCATGACCTCATGGGCCATCAGTTCCATCGAGCGCCGGCCCAGGACGGGATCCACCAGATCCATGCCGGCGTAGACGATTTCACCGAAATCGCCGACTTGCTCGCGCAAGGCCAGGATCTGATCCGCCACCTCGTTGACGGTGCCGCAAATGACCAATTCATCCAGTAGGCGATCCAGAGTCACGTGGCGATCGTCCTCGTCGACATGCTTTTTGAAAATGACGTGACGCTTCGAAATCATCATCTTGGTGAGCATTTGGCGGTAGTAGTAGCGGTAGGGACTGTGGGCGTCGCTGCGGCCATAACGCTGCGCAGTGGCGCTGTCGTCAGCGACAAAGATGGTGCGAGCAACGCGCCAATCGGTGTTGCGCGCTTTCTGCCCAGCCAGCGTTTTGCCCTCGACATAATTGTCCCAATGGCTGTTGAGCCAGTGTGGCAGGAGGAAGTTGGCCGACATCGGGTGAAAGTCCCGCTGGCCCATGGCGATCACGCCTTTGGAGAAAGGCGCGACCACGGTGCCCACGATTTCGGGCAAAGGCTTTTGATAAGGCTTCATCAGGATCCCGCGTCCGATTTCGGGGATTTGAGTGCGGCGGGTGCTGACCCTGAAGCGGTTGCCCGGCAATTCGATGTCGTAGGGCGGCTCACCCTTCCAGATGGCCAGGATGACGTCGATGGATTCGGCAAAAATTTGATTCCGGTCTTCGTCCAGAATGCCCAAGGCTTCGGCGTCCGAAGCCAGCGCACCCGGCGAGATGCCAAAGATGAAGCGGCCTTTGGCCAAATGATCGAACATCGCGGCCTGGGATGCGATCAGGGTGGGGTGTGAATGTGAGAGGTTGGAGGTGCCAGACCCGAGTTTGATCTGATGGGTATCAAAAATCAGGCTGGCCTGAAACATCAGACTGTTGGTCACGTTTTCGGCTTTGTCGGTCAGGTGCTCTCCCACAAAGGCGTCATAAAAACCCAGTTGGTCGGCATAGATGATCGTCTGCCGGTCCTCGTGCAGAGTCTCGGTGGCATCGCGCTCTAACGGATGCAGCGGCATGGTGAAATAGCCCAGTCTCATGGTGTGGCTCCTTACAGACAGAGTGTATTGTCCAACGATGTCGGCACGGTCGTGTCCCTAATTTGTCATTTGATCATTAATTAAAGGGGAATCTTCGGGAAAACCCGATGCCCAGCCCGATGTAAAAAAGATTCAATCTGGGTTTGTTTGGATGTTCATCTGACCTTGACCTGGAGTTTTATTCATGAAAAGACATCGTTTGCTCAGCAGGGTGTTATCGGCCCTTGCGTTGGCTTGCGTGGCGCCTGCCGCGCTGGCGCAGCCAGCCGGTTACCCGAACAAGCCCATCCGCATGATCGTGCCGGCTGGGGCGGGTGACAGCTGCGACATTTTGTCGCGCGTGATCGGGCCCAAGCTGAGCGAGCGCATCGGTCAGGCCATCGTGATCGACAACAAGCCCGGCTCCAGCGGCCAGTTGGGGCTGACGTTGATCAAGCAAGCGCCCAACGACGGCTACACCCTGGGATGTGGCCAGGGGGGCAACATGGTGGTGCTGCCTTTGGCGTTGTCCAAGGTGGCTTACGATTCGCGCAAAGACTTTGCCCCGGTGGCCATGATGGCCTCCAATTTTTTGGCCTTGGTGGTCCGCTCAGAGGCGCCTTTCAAGACCACGCAGGAGTTGATCGCACATGCCAAGGCCAATCCTGGCAAGGTCACATTCGGTACCAATGGCGAAGGCGCTTTCTTGCACTTTGCCACCGAGCAGTTCAGCCAAATGGCCGGCTATGAATACCTGCATGTCCCCTACAAAGCCATTTCGGATGTGTTCACCCAGATGATGGGCAATCAGATCGATGCCTCGATGGCGTCCTACATTTCGGTGGCGCCGATCATTGCCGGCGGCAAGATGAGGTTGTTGGGCATTGCCCGCGCCCAACGATTGCCGGAAATGCCCGATGTGCCGACTCTGGCCGAAACCGTTCCAGGTTTCGCCTCGGGGGGCTGGTTTGGCATCATCGCCCCGGCCGGAACGCCCCGGGAGATCGTGAATTTCCTGAACCGGGAGATCAATGTGGTGCTCAAAATGCCCGATGTTCAGCAACGCATGAAGCAATTAGGTCTGGATGTGCACACCCAGCCGCCTGAATTCTTCACCGAATTGATGGAGCGTGATTTTGTGGCTTGGGGCAAGGTGCTGCAGAAGATGAACTTCAAGCCCATGTGACAGGTGATTTCATGGCCTGCGGTGCGTTGGCAACCGCAGGTCATTTGGCCTTTCGAGGGGCCAGCACCAGCACCATGGCCATCAAAATGAAACACAGGGCCATGATGTCTTCACGGGCAATTTGCTCTCCCAGCGTCAGCGCACCCCCAAAAACGCCCACCACCGGCACCAGCATGATCGAGAGCCCACTGGCGACCGGCGTGAGTTTGCGAGCCACCTGAAACCAGGCCACATAACTGAGTGCAAACGTCACCACGCCACCATAAGCGATGGCCAGCCACTCAGTCCACTGGGGCCAGCGCCAACGATCCATTTCGAGCCCGATGGCAAAGCAGGCAAAGATGAAAGTGCCACACAGCAAAGACCAGAAGGTCAAGCTGACGCTGGATATCGTCAGTGTTGAATTCTTCATCATGGCGTTGCCAATGCCCCAGGCGATGGCCGCTCCGAAGGTATAGAGCAACCCCAGAGGTTGACCGGCAAAGTGTGACAACTCATGCCAGGCCAGCAACAGTGTCGCGGTGATGGAGCACGCCACGGCCAGCAGGGCACGCGGCGTCAGCTTTTCAGAGAAAAAAATCACGCTGGCGAGCAGGGTCCATACGGGCATGGTGTATCCGATGATGGCGGTCCGGCCCGAGTTCAGCAGGGTCAGGCCATAGACCAACCCCAAGTGCCACATGACCATGTTGGGGATGCTCAATCGGAAAGTCAACCAGCGCTCGCCCTTGGGAACCACCAGGCTTTCCCCTTTGTACCAGGCATACAGACCGATCGAAAGGGTGCCCAAGATGAAGGTCATCGTGCGAAACGTGGTCGGCGGAAATTGCATGACCACATATTTCATGATGGGGTAGTTCATGCCCCAGGTCAGCGTGACGGTAAGGATGAGCAGCAGGTCGATACCGCTGATCTGGCTTTGCTTGGTGTCGCTCATGGGCAGTCAGTTTAATGCCGCCTTGTGAGGCGGTCAGTACTTGAGCGACAGACCGATTTCCGTCACGGCGTAGATCAAGGCCGGATAAGTGGCCAACCAGGCCCATAAAAATCGATTCAATCCAAAGTACCTAAAAACCAGGGTATGAAACACCATTCCGGCCGCGCAACCCAGCCATGCCAGCCTCACATCCAAAAACACCACCACGAACAACCCTTCCCACAGGATGAAGATCCAGCTCAGCAGGCGCGCCAAGTCAGGGTGCCTGAGCAGGCTGCGCACCGGCAAGGGGCCGTAGATGCCGGTGTCCAGAAACACCGGCAGGGCGGTGCCATTGCGCCAGCCGGCGTGTTTGATTTTGACCCAGCCCGACATGAAGTAAGACGTCAGCAACTGGATGGTGAGAAACCACAACGCGGCTCGCCATGCCTGCTGTGGACCCAGCCAAGGGCCCAGGCCATCGGCCAACAGGAGAGCCGTCAGCCCCATCAGGGTCATGAAATCGCTCCCCCCATTGAATGCGCCGCGCCAGCGAAATAGCAACAGCAAGGCCAGGGCCATGAGCGACAGCGAGATGGGCAGCCCATGCCAACCGAGCATCAGCAGCCCGCTGAGAGCGAGTCGCAAGCCCAAGCCTGCCCGGTAAACGGGGCCGGCAAAACAGCGTTTCAGCATCGGTCTCCACCAGCTGGGCCACTGAGGCATTTCCCGAATCTGAACGTCGAAGGTCAACACGCGGTCCAGGCGGTCGATCACCAGGTACTCCAGCGTTTGCAGGGCCAGGCTGACGCCCAGTAAAAACATGAAAGCACGACTGGCTTGTTCGAGCGTCAGACCCTGGGTCCACAAATCCATCATGAGTGGGGCCTGCAGTGAGGAGCAGTGACTGTGTGGAGGTCAGACCATGGCGAAATCAGCACGACCTCGGTGCGTGACTCGGTGGCGTGGACCAGGTGCAGAGCAAATTGAAACTGCCCTTCAGGCAAAACCCCGCGCGATCGCAGCGCGTGGGCTGCCAACCGTTGCACCAGCGTGTAGATGGCCTGGTCTTCGATCCGCGATGACTCCGGCAAGGCCTGGATGTCGTTGGCCAGGTGATCGACCAGGTTTTGCCAGGCCAGTGCCAAGTTGACTTCGGGGTTGTGCAGCAGATGCAACAGGCGAAGCCTCCGGCGTGGATCAATGTCTTCCCAGTCGTGTTCCGGGGATTGAGGCGTTGAGCGATGACGCACCATCAGTCTGGGCATCCAACCCGGCGCATGATAAAACTTCCAGTTGGGCAAAAAAGCCCGCAAGTGAAACCACCAGGGCCCCTCGAACTGCAACACAGGTTTGCGCAGGGCCCAGACCAGCAAGGCCACATAGGCCCCCAGCAGAAGCCAGGTGATCATCACGTCGGGTAGGCTTCCATTTCCTGGCGGATCTGCACCGCAGGCAGAAGGGGGTCGATGGCAACATCGTCCCAGGTCAGACATTGACCCATGGCCACAGGACGCACCAGTTTGACCTGATGAGCCAGACCCAGAGGCAAGCCCCGGATCGCTTTCGATTGCGCTGCTGGCAACAGTTTGCCCCAAACGGTATACCCCCCTTCGCCATCGAGGACTTCACCGGCTTTGAGGTCACGCTTGGCGGTGGCGACCACGTCGGCGACCCATTGCCGGGCCACGCCGGTGGCTTCGCCGCGCAAGGCCACGCTGGCCACGCTCATGCCGACTTCCAGCCCGATCAGGTGCCAGCGTTTGTAGAGTGTGAAGTAGCGACCGCTTGGATCGGTGTGGGCGTTATATTCTTCAAAGCAGTTGCGGATGTATTCGGTTTCCCCTTCAACGGTGACCCAAACGCCCATGCGGATGTCATAAGGGATCGTGCGTCCATCAGGTTCGAGGCAGGAGATCACTTCCACCATGCCCTTGCGCTCGAGCACGCCACCTTCTGAACGCGGGCGGGTGACCCGGGGGATGTCGGCGATGCTGGCTGGCGGGTAGGTCAGGCCGTTGGAGGGGACGGCCAGGCCGGTGGCGTTGGCCACGGCTGCGCTCTCGATCGAGGGTTTGGAGCCATCGAGAAAGCTGTTGAACATTTTCGGATTCAGCCCCCCCCGGGCGGCTTGTTCGGGCGTCAGGCCATAGTAACCCCAGACCGTCTCGGGGGTCGAAGCACTGAAGTGCGGCAACCATTTGTGTCCCCGACCCGCGGCGACCACTGGAAAACCACAAGTGCGTGCCCAGTCGACCAAGTCGCATATCAGGGCGGGTTGATCGCCAAAAGCCAGCGAGTACACCACCCCTGCCTGCTGAGCGCGACGTGCCAACAAAGGGCCACAAAATGCATCCGCCTCGACAGTGACATTGACCACATGCTTGCCATGCGCAAAAGCGTGCAGGATGTGTTCGACCGCATGCGGGGGGGAACCGGTGCATTCAATCAGCACATCGAGTGCCGGGTGTTCGACCAATGCTTTCCAGTCGTCGGTGATCCATGTGGTGTGATGCCGAAGGGCTTCGTCCAGATGGGCGGCTCGTGTCAGGGCGTCTGGCCAGCCGACCCGTTTCAGCTGGGCACGCGCGCTGTCGGGGGCCAGATCGGCGATTCCCATCACATGCACCCCGGGGGTGCGAGGCACCTGCGACAGGTACATGGCGCCGAATTTGCCGGCACCGATGAGGCCCACGCGAATGGGTCGACCCTGATCTTGTCGCTGGATGAGTTGGTGGTGCAGGCTCATGGGCATTCTCCTGCGCCCATTTTAGGGTAGCCAGCGTTCGATCAGGCGCAGGCCTTTTCGATCGCGCGCACAATGCGTTCGTGGGCGCCACAGCGGCACAGGTGCTTTTCAAGGGCCGACACAATTTGAGCGCGACTGGGCTGCGGGCATTCGACCAACAAGGCTGCAGCGGTGGTGATGATGCCACTCAGGCAATAGCCGCATTGTCCGGCGTTCTCCTCGATGAAGGCGGTTTGCAGGCGATGCGGCATACCGGACTGGCCCAGTCCTTCGAGGGTGGTGATTTTTTTGCCTTGGGCATCCCACAAGGGCAGATTGCACGAGGTTTGCGGTTTGCCGTCAACCAGCACCGTGCAGGCCCCGCACTCGCCTTCACCGCAACCCAGTTTGGGCCCTTTAAGATCCAGTTCTTCGCGCAAGCATTGCAACAAGGTGCATTGCTCGGGCATGGAAGGCACATGGGGTTTACCGTTGACTTCAATCATGATCGTGTTCATTGTGCGTGCATGGCTTGCAGGATGTGGTCTTGACTCAGGGGCAACTGGCGCACGCGCACACCCAGCGCATTGAACAGGGCGTTGGCCAGGGCTGCAGCGACAGGCCCCTGAGCGGATTCGCCGGCCCCCAGGGCGGGCTGATCGGGCCGGTCGATGACATGCACCTTGACCCGCGGGGCCTCAGAAAAGCGCAACACCGGGTAGTCGCCCCAGGATCGGGTCAGCACACGGGTGCGGTCAAACGCCACCGATTCTTTCAAGGTCCAGCTCATGCTTTGCAGGGCTCCGCCTTCGGTCTGATTGATGACACCGTCGAGATCGATGACTTGGCCCACATCGACCGCCAGGTCAAGGTGAAGCACACGCAGCGATTCGCCGGCTTCTACCAACGCCGCCACAGCGCACCAGGCCCCCGTGTTTTTGTAGCGCGCCCAAGCCAAGCCACGGCCCACGCCCTCGGCCCGGGGGGCGTTCCACCAGGTGCTGCGTTCGACCACGGTTTTCAGCACATCGATGGCGCGTGTGTCGTTCAGGTGGCGCAAGCGAAAAGACAACGGGTCCTGGCTGCTCAGGTGTGCCAGTTCGTCCATGAAAGACTCGATGGCAAATACATTGGCATAACCACCCAGAGCCCGCATGGCAGAGGTGCGCAAGGGCATTTCGAGCAACCGGTGATTGGTGATGGCCATGTGCTCGAAGGCGTAGCCGGGAACGGCATTGCGGTCACCGCCGCCGCCAGCCGCCAAGGGCGGGTTGATGGCGATCGGGGCCGGTTGCCCATAGGGCAAGTGTGGCGCGGCCAGCAACACCGATGTGCCGGCGCGCCCGGGGCGTGAACTGTAGCCGTTGGACCACAGTTCGTGGCTCCAGCGCTCGATCCGGCCATCTTCCGACAGGGTGGCGTGCAAGTCAACCAGATGGGCTGAAGCGAGAGGCGCATTGGCCAACTCTTGTTCACGCGTCCACAGGACCCGCACAGTGTTGCCGGGTTGCTCAAGGGCCAACAACACGGCATCGAAGGCCACATCGTCGGCACCGTTGTGCCCATAACACCCTGCGCCCTCGACGTGATGCAGGGTGATGTCGGTTTTGGCCAGCGGATGCGGCCCCAGAGCCAGTGCGCGCACCATGTCGTCACGCAAGTTGTGGATGCCCTGGCTGTGCGTCCAGACTTCCAGCCGCTTGCCGTCAAACCGCGCCAGCGCGCAGCACAGGCCAATCGAGGCATGGGCCAGATAGGGTTTGAGGTACGTAGCGCTCAGTGTGACTTGATCAGGGCCGGGGCCGCCCTGGCCATTGCGGGCGGTCTGCAGGGTTTCGTGCCGGGCCTGACGAAGGAAAGACTGCAGATCGTGCATGTCTGGCAAAGAGGCCGGCTCGTCCCAACGCGCCACACCGGACAGTTTATCCAAGGCTTGTTGTGCCTGCCACTCGTGTGCGGCGATGAGGCCGACAAAATGCCCCAACACCACACATCGCACGCTGGGGGGCAAGGCGGCTTGCAACTCGGCCTGGGTCGACCGCAATTTTGCCTGTGGACTGGGCAGTCGCAACACCCGGGCGTGAACCATGTCGCTCCATTGGAGGTCGTGGATGAAGCGTGCTTGCCCCAGGATTTTGGGGGCCAGATCGAGCCTGGGCACCTTGACCTGGCCAGTGAGTAGACGCTGCCTTGGGCTCAGGGTGGGGGCCAATTCAGTGGGTTCAACATCGAGCGAAATGCCTTGGAGCGCTTGCCAATAATCGCCGCCTTCCAGACCTGTGAGTTTGCGGATTTCGGCGCAGGCTTGGCGGATCGCCGAGCCCGAGTCTTGGACCGAGAGGCTGCCCGAAGTCATGCCTTCATCCGGCCCATGCGCCGTGCTGGCGCTGACCATTTCAATTTGCGACAGCGGCAGTTTCAACTCGTCGGCGGCAATCAACGACAAGGCGGTCAGGATGCCTTGGCCGAGTTCGACTTTGCCGGTGTAGACGCGAACCTTGCCAGGTGTGGAGAAGTCCAGCCACTGGCTGATCCTGCGGTTGACGTGCAAACTGCCGGGTAATTTGGCCTGGCCGTCGCCACGCTCGATGACGAAGCCACGAGGGCTGGGGGAGGAAGGGGCGGGAGTGTTCATGCGAGAGGTGAAAATCGCGGATGCATCGCTGAAGGGCCGCAGATTAGCACCATTTTTAAAGACAGGCTGTAACCCAGGCAACCATCGCATCGCGGCAAAGGGTGATTCGCAGAGGTCTGGCGCCCTGTCAGTTGAGGGGTTCGGTCACACGCTCAACGGCCACGCTGACCCCTGGCTGATGGGCAGATCCGCCACGCAGCACGCCCTTGAGGGGAGAGACATCTGCAAAATCTCGGCCTTGGGCCACCACCACATAGTCCTCTCCGGGACTGCCCCAACCCTGGCGCACATTCGTAGGATCCAGGTGCAGCCAGCCCTGGCTGGGGTGATGTTCAGCGCCCGGGATGTGCAAGGCCACCCAGGCATGGCTTGCGTCGCCCCCGAGCAAGCGCGTTTGACCTGGCGCGGCCTGGGTCAGCAGATAGCCGCTGACGTATCGAGCGGCATGTCCCATTTGACGCAGACAAGCCAACATGATGTGGGCAAAGTCCTGACACACTCCGCGGCGCAAGTTCAGGGCTGTCAGTGCTGGCGTGTCGACCTGAGTGCTGCTGGGGTCGTAGACCAGATCGCGGTGCATGCGGCGCATCAGCGCGATGGCAGCGTCAGTCAGGGGGCGTTCAGGGGCAAAGTCGTGGCGCGCGTATTCCGTGAAGGCCGGGTTTTCGGGCACATGCAGGGAGGGGTAGGCATACAGGCTTTGCGGATCAGCCGCACGGCCAGTTTGATAGCGGTGGGTGTGTTGCGATTGTCGGCACGTGACTCTACTGGCCATATCGGGCAAAACGCGGGTCAGCACCACGCTGTGGGCGGCGACTCGCAAATGGCGGTGCGCTTGGCTGAGAAACCACAGGCTCAGTTGATTTCCGTGCGCATCTTCGCGCTGTATCAAATGTTCAGGTCTGGGGCTTGGGGTCAGTTCCAAGTGGTGTGTGAGCACGCTTTGGCAAGGGCCTTCGGTGGGACGCAAATGGGCCAGGTGATGTGCCGATTCGACCAGGCTGCCGTAGTCATATCGGGTCTCGTGGGTGATGGACAACTTCATGACCACTCCGATGGCGGTTGAGTGCCTGTGCAAAGCAATTGGCACTGACCCTGCGGCCCCATGAGTACCACCATTTCATGGACAGGCCCGGCTGGCCATTCGGCCTGAATGGTGTGATGCTCGCCGTGTTGCTCCAGGGTGGTTCGCCACGCCTGGCGCTGTCCGGGCGACAAGCGGGCTCCGTGCAGGGCTGCTTGGGGCGGACGCAAGCCATCATCCGGATAGGTGGGCAACAACCATCCTTGGGTCCACAAATCCATCGCATTGGGCAAGACGCCTGATTCACCACACCACCAGGTCGGGATCGAGGGCAAGATCAGGTCCTGTTGCAAAACATGTCGGCACAGGGGCCCCATGAAGCCTGACCAGGCCGGTGTGTGCAGAAAACCCAGTCCAGGTGCGTTGAGCATGGACAACGATTGTTGCCTGAAAGCTTGGATCAAGCCAGCCAGCCCTTCATGGAGGTTGGCGTTTTGTTCCAGCGGGTCGATGGGACCGTCAGCACCCGGATGGATCAGCCCATGGACTTGTTTCGGTCCCTCCGCAGTGGACAGTTGTAACCGCCAATCCTGAACTTGCAAATTGCGCGGGGACACCCTGGGCAAATGACCGGGCCAGTGGGGGGCATCAGGTGCAGAAGCCTGGGCCGAGCATTCGGTGATCAGGGGGTCAAGAAGCACCCACAGGTCGCGGTTGGTCGCGGACTCGGTGTGATCCATCCAGGATTGAGCCCATGGTGCCATCGCCCGCGCCAACACCTCGCGAGCACGATCATGCCAAGGCAGGCAGGTTCGGGTGGACAAGACTTGCCAGCCTGTTGCAGAGCGCCCGATCTGAAAGGTGGCCATGGCCAACCAACGACCCGCCTTGGGCTGGATGCCCCGCAAAAGTGGTACGTGACCGCTGTGCCCCACCGCCAGTGCCGCCGGAATCAAGCCCTGTTTCAATAAGCTCTGGGAGCCATGCACATCCAGCACCAAAGCCTCCATCAGTGCCATGCGTTGTTGCAGGCCCTGGCCGATGTATTCCCAGTCTTCCGGGCCCATGCCATCAGGCATGGGGCTGATGTGCGCCGATTCCCTCATGGTCTTATTGTCGCCACAAATCAGGAACCCAGGCACGCTGTCACCCGCCAATCCGGCGCAGTGACTGCTGGAGAGATTAAAAATTTAAGCAAATGATTAAATCAAGTGCTATGATTCATCCCTGGATGTCGTGTTGACCCCGATGGAGTATGCAACCATGAATTTCGGATTGACCAGCGAACAAAAGGCCATGCGCGACCATGTGAAAGACCTGCTGGACAAGACCTGCTCGTTGGACTATGTGGCCCGGTGCGATGAGCAGGGCCAACCCCCGCGCGAAGCTTTCAAGGCGCTGGCCGACCATGGCTGGCTGGGTTTGATCGCCCCGGAGGAATACGGCGGCGTCAACGGCACTGCGACCGATCTGGCTGTGTTATTGGAAGAAACGGGCCATCATTTTGAAGAGTTGGGGTTGTGGTTGTTTCGCAGTTACACCTTCGGGTGCTACGCCATTCTGAAAAACGGAACCGAAGCGCAGAAAAAGTTTTTTTTACCCAAAACTGTCAGCGGCGAGTTCACCTATGCCTTTGCCTTGACCGAGCCCGATTCAGGTTCGGATGCGGCAGCGTTGCGGACCAAGGCCGAGATCGATGGCGACCACTTTGTGATCAATGGCCGCAAGCAATTCATCTCGGGTTTTGACATCGCCGATTACGCCCTGGTGGCCTTGCGCACCAGCCAGGGGGCCAAAAAGCAGATGGGCATCAGCACCTTGCTGATCGACACCCGCACACCTGGCATCGAGGCCAAGCGCATCCCGACCCTGGGGCAACACGCGATTGGCACGACCGAGGTCACCTTCACCCAGGTCCGGGTGCCGCGTTCCTCACTGTTGGGAGAGATCGATCAAGGTTGGGCGATTTGCGAAGATACCCTGCGCTACGAACGTTTGTGCTTGTCGGCCGCACGCATTGGCGCTGCTCGGCAAGCCTTCGAATTTGCCTTGGACTATGCCAAGACCCGGATCCAGTTTGGTAAGCCCATTGGCAGTTTTCAAGCCATCCAGCACAAGTTTGCCGAGATGAAGGTCATGCTCGATAGCGCTCAAACCATGGTGTTGCGTTATGCCTGGTTGATGGAGCAAGGGCAAGCCGAGCGCGGTGACACGGCTGTGCTCAAATACCTCATCGGTGAAACTTACAAGTCGATTTCGGATCAATGCTTGCAGGTGTTAGGGGGGTATGGCTATTGCAACGAATACCCGATGCAGCGGTTTTTTCGCGATTCCCGATTGGCCACCATCGGGGGCGGCACCTCCGAAATTCAAAAGAACATCATCGCTGGCTCGCTGGGCCTGAAATGACGGCCTGGTTCAGACCGGGGAGTCGGCCCAAGCTTGCGCCAATGCCAGCGCGCGTGGCAAAGGATCGTCCTGCATCACTTCATGCACCAGGCCCCAGGCCATGGCTTGGGGCGCATCGATCAGCTTGCCCGTGAGGGCCAGATAAGAAACTGCTTTGGGCGGCATGGCCAGACCCACAGATTTGATGATTTGACCGCCGGGGACAAAGCCGAAGTTGAGCTCGGGCAAGCCAAATTGTGCTTGTGCGTGGGCCAGCACCTGATGCGACGATTGGACAATGGGCATGGCAGCACCCAAACAATACCCCTCGATGGCGGTGTAGATGCGTTGGGGCAGGTTGCGAATCAGGTGACATCGCCACATTTCTGTTGCCGCCCGGGCCTGTCTCAGGGTGGTGGCGTCACGGCTGGAATTGTCAAAAAAATCTTTCAGATCCATACCGGCGCAAAAATGACCTCCGAGGCCGTGAAAGACCACGCTGCGGATCGATGGACGGGCGCGCAGCTCCCACAGCGCCTGGTGCAACGCCAGGGTCATTTCAACGCCAATGGCATTTCGCTTGTGGGCGCGGTCGAGCCCGATCAAACGCACGCCAGGATGTGGATCTTGGATCTGCAACATGATCAGCCCTTCAGTCCGGGTTTGGATTGCCCGGCCAGAAAGCCAGCGATCGCGCTGGCGCGTGTTGAACCTCCCGCTGCGGTCTGGAGGGCTTTGATCTCGGCAAATTTGGCTGCGGTGTAGCTCACGCTGGCATCCCAACTCATGGAGCCCGCATGGGCCAGCGTTTCTTTGGTGAATTGCAAGGCCAACGGATCTTTGTCCATCCAGGAGTCAATCAGGGCCTGGCCTCGCAGCTGCAATTCGTTCATGGGGAGCGCAAAAGTGATCCAGGCTTGAGCCTGAGCTTGCCAAGCATTCAGGCTTTGCGGTCGCAAGGGATACAAAGGGCTGGTGTGATGGGGCACTGCGCAACCCGACCAAGGGGGCTCTACCTGACTCAGCAAGTCCACCCAACTGTCATCGATGGTGAAAACGCTCTCAGGCGTGGCCAAGGCCACGTCACTGCCTTCGATCAATGCCAAGGCTGCGTCACTGCAGCGACCCTGAACGACAGCCAGCAGGGCCAGTGGCAAGACCTTGAGTTGCAGGGTGCGCCAACGGTGCAGACATTGCAAGGCCCGGTGGACTCGGACAGGATCACTTTGTAGGGCAGCGCCCCAGTCGGGCGCCTGGGGTTCAGGTTTAGAAGGTGCGTTGAGCTCGAGCACCAACACCCGAATCTCACAGGGTGTGGCCAGATGATCCAGCAAGCGATCCATGTCCTCGACCTGGTCGATTCGCCAGTCGCACGAGGGGAGCGCCAACCGGAGCACACCGGCTTCGAGCCGGGGCTTGAAGTCACGGTAAGAGGAAAGCCATGGACTGGGCATGATGGTCGTCGGCGTCGTCATGGGGCGCGCAAGCCGGCAGCGGCAAAGGAGACCAGTCGATCCAGGGCCTTCTCTCCATCTCTGGTGTCGATCTTTTCATCCGAGAGTGACTCGATTCGACCTGGGTAGGCCATGGTGTACACCATGCTGCCCAGTAAAAAATGAAAGCGCCAATGCAACTCTTCCGCCGTCAGGTGTGGCAAGGCCAGCGCCAAGGCTTGCAAGGCCATCTGGCTGGAACGATTGAAAGCCCGATCCAAGACACGTCGACGCACTTCCTCGCGTTCAAAGGCCAGCCGAGCACGCAACATCCGAAATGAATCTCCTTCGGCTGTGCCCTGGGACTCCAGTGCCGGTCGCAAAAAGGCGTAAAGCACATCTTCCACCTTGGGGCGCCCCTGCCGGTTGAATTTGATTTGCGACAACAAACGTTCGCGTTGCTCGGCGATGGGGGCGGCTCGCAATTCGAAAATGCGCTCAAGCACGGCGATTTTCGAACCGAAGTGGTAATGCAGGGAGGCGCTGTTGACGCCCGAGTCGGTGGTGATCTCTCGCAGGCTCACGCCGTCGATCCCGCGCTCGCTGAATAAGCGCTCGGCGGATTTCAAGATGCGTTCCTGCGTGCTCAGTTCGGGGCGGGAGCGTGGGGGGCCTTTGGACATACCGATTCTTGGGGTGTGAGGACGTTGAGTGCCATTCTCATGGCTGGAGAGCCGGCCGATGAAAATCTGAGTTGCTTTCAATTAAATCATATGATTAAATCACATGCCTGAACCCGACTGGAGTCGAGCCCCCTGATGACCGCCCCCGCCAACGAAACTTTGTTGCTCAGCCGGCATGGCCATGTGGCGGTGCTGACCCTGAATCGTCCGCATGCCATGCATGCCATCAACTTGCAATTGCGGGGCCAACTGCACGACAGCCTGGAAGCTTTGCGGCATGACAGCCAAGTTCGCGCGGTGGTGCTGACCGCCAGCGGTGACAAAGCTTTTTGTGCCGGGATGGATTTGCGAGAGTTTGCGCAGATCATGGCGCAGACCCCGTTGACCGAAATGCGTCGCTTTCGCTGGGAAAAGGGCGATGGGCTGGCGCAATTTGACAAGCCCATCATTGCTGCCGTCAACGGACTGGCCATTGGGGGCGGGGTTGAATTGGCTCTGGCTTGTGACATTTGCTGGGCGTGCCCGCAGGCCACATTTGCTTTTGCCGAGGTTTCACGGGGCCTGATTCCGGGCAACGGTGGCACGCAACGATTGGCCAGGCGGGTTGGTCAAGGCAAGGCGCTGGAGATGATTCTGTCGGCCCGCACCCTCACGGCCGAGGAGGCTTTGCGGATCGGTTTGGTTGACCACCTGGTGCCCGCTGAACAATTGCTGCCTCAAGCACTGGCCTTGGCCGAGCGCATCGCCGCCAACGCGCCCGTGGCTGTACGCACCGCCAAGGCCGCTGTGACCCGAGGGGCCGATGCTTCATTGGCGGAAGGCTTGCAAATTGAGCGTGATCTCGCCACCTGGGTGTACACCACCCAGGATGCAAAAGAAGGTCCGCTCGCCTTTGTCGAAAAACGCCCCCCCCAATGGCAAGACCGCTGAGCCCATGAAACTTTTACGCACTTTGTTGTTCGCGCCTTGCACGCGCCCCGAGCTGATGGCCAAAGCTCAAGACAGTCTGGCCGACGGTTTGATCTTTGATCTCGAAGACTCGGTTCCCTTGCAGGCCAAGGTGCAAGCCCGCAGGACGGTTGCGCAGGCTTTCGCTCAGGGGTTGAAAAAACCCACCTTCTTGCGCATCAACCACCCCCGGGCTGGTGATGCCCAAGCGGATCTCGACACCTTGGGGCAGGTTGCAGTGTCCCGGTTGCAGGGCATCATCCTTCCCAAAGCCGAGGCCCCTGCCGATCTCGAATGGCTCTCGAACCGACTCGATGTCATCGAGGCCCGCATGGGAATGGTGCGTGGCACATTCAAGATCCTGCCTTTGGTAGAAACCTGCCTGGGTTTGCGCAACACCTATGACTTGGCACGAGCATCTGAGCGAGTGTGTGGCATGTCACTGGCCAGTGCCGAGCAAGGTGACTTCATGGTTGACTTGGGTGGGCATTGGTCCCCTGCCAGTTTGGCCCTGGCTTATCCCCGCAGCAAGATGGTGGTCGATGCCCGGGCTGCGGGCCTGTCCTGGTTGGTCGATGGTGTGTTCATGAATTTGAGCGATCCGGCCGCTTTACAGACCGAATGCCGGTTGGCCCGAGAGTTGGGTTTCATTGGCAAGATGGCCATCCATCCATCGCAAATCGAGGTCATGCACCAGATCTTCTCGCCCAGCGCCCAGGAGGTAGAGCAGGCCCGTGGTTTGCTCGAAGCCTATCGCGTCGCCGAAGCGCAGGGCATCGGTGCGGTGCGCTTCCAGGGCATGATGGTGGATTACGCCAACGTCAGGTTGGCCGAGCGCACTTTGTCTCTGGCTCAGGAGCGATGAAGATGCTGTTGTCGAATTATCCGCCCCTGCGCAGTTTGGCGGACATTAAAGAGATTGAAAAAACGCCGATTGAGCAGCGCATCCAGCGATGGGATTTCGCTTTGAACTTGCTCGATGGCTGTCGCATCGATCCCCGGCGTCCGGCTTTGCTCGTGACCCACAACGGACAAGTCGATGGCCCCTTGATCACCTGGACTTTTGCCGATTTGGAGCGGCACGCCATTCGGATCGCGAATTTGTTGCGTCAGCGGGGCATTGGACCCGACGATGCGGTGGCCATTGTCAGTCCCACGGTACCCGGCTTGTTCGGGGCTCTGATGGGAGCCTTGTTGGCCGCCCGGCCTTTTCCGATCAACTGGATGCTGGAGGCCGATCCCTTGCGTGATCTGTTGGTCCAGTCTGAGTCCAAGGCGGTGATCGCACTCGGGCCCACCGACGGTTTTGCGATCTGGGACAAAGTCAGCGCTGCTGTGGCGGGGATGCCCAAGCCGGTGCCTGTCTTTACTTTGCACGATCCCTTTGGTCCGGCACATCCTCAGGATTTATTGTCGCTGGCCGAGCAGATGCCTGAGCAATTGGCATTCGATCGGCCCGTGGCTCAGCGTCATGACGTGGCTTGTTATGTGCATTCGGGTGGCACCACAGGTCACCCGAAGATCGTGCGCATTTTGCATGGCGGCATGGTTTATCGGCAATGGGCCGCCAATCAAGGCTTGGCCTTTTCCCCGAGCGATGTGGTTTTGTCAGACACGCCCTTGTTTCACATCGGGGGCTTGCTCGTGCGCGGTCTGGTCAGCACGGCCGACGGTCACACCACCGTGATTCCCAGCATGCACGGTGCCCGTGACAAGAACTACATGGGTCATTATTGGCGCTACATCGAAAAGTTCGGGGTGACCCAGATTTCGGGGGTGCCCACGACCCTTGCGATGTTGGCCAAGAATCCCCCAACGACAGAAAACATCTCTTCCCTGCGACCGTATTTCGCCACGGGATCAACGGCCATCGCGCCCAGCATTCAGGACAGGCTGTTTCAGATCACAGGGGCCCGAACCATGCAAAGTTACGGCCTGACCGAACACACCAGTCATGCCACTTTGGACCCCCGTGACGGGCCGATGCGATCGGGTTGTTCGGGCTTTCGGGTGCCTTATGTGAAGATCCGGATTTGCGAAATGGACGATCAGGGCCACATCGTTCGCGATTGCAACACCGACGAAATCGGCATGGTGGTTTTGGGCGGACCCGGTGTGGCGGGTGGCTATTTGGATCCCCGACAGAACGAGGGCGTTTTTCTGCCCGATGGGTGGCTGGTCACCGGCGACATGGGCAGTCTGGATGCCGATGGTTACATTCGCATCAGCGGTCGCAAAAAGGATCTGATCATTCGCAGTGGCCACAACATCGAGCCCCGGGTGATCGAAGAGGCCTTGTTGCAATCTCCGGCGGTGGCTTTGGCGGCTGCAGTCGGCAAGCCCGATGCCCATGCGGGTGAGTTGCCGGTGGCCTATGTGCAACTCCACCCGGGCGCACAGGCCACCGAGGCTGAATTGCTTGCTGTGGCCAGCGCCCACATCCATGAACGGCCTGCCGTGCCCAAAGAAATCATCATCCTGGACCAAATTCCGCTGACCGCTGTCGGCAAGCCGCAGAAGCATCTGTTGCAAGTGGACGCGGCGGAGCGCACGTTCAAAGCCTTGTTTCGCGAGGTGCCAGGGGCCTGGAAAATGGAGGTCGGGATTTCGGGGGGCGGACTCCTGTTATCGATTCAGGTGCCTCAATCAGAAACTGCCGGCCGACAACAGATCGAGCAAATTTTGTCAGGTTTTGCGATTCGGCATCAAGTGAGCACCGTGTGAAAATTCTGGATATCCGTGAAACCGCCATTGCCCTGAATTTGAACATGCGCAATGCGGTGTTCGACTTCAGCGAGATGACCACTTCGGTGGTGGCCGTTTTGACCGATGTTGTGCGCCAGGGGCGGCCGGTGGTGGGATATGCCTTCAATTCCACCGGGCGTTATGCCTGTGGCGATGTCATGCGAAAACGCATGATCCCGCGCCTGTTACAGGCGGATCCGGACAGCTTGCTCGACCCGGCCACCGGTTTGATCGATCCCGAGCGTGCGTTGACTTGCATGATGCAGCGTGAAAAACCGGGGGGACACACCGAGCGCTCGATCGCCGTGGGCACGATCGAAGTGGCGCTGTGGGACGCAGTGGCCAAAGCCCAGGATCTGCCTTTGCATGTGGTGCTGGCACGTCGCTATCACCAGGGGCAGGTCCCCGATCGGGTGCCTTGTTATGTGGGCGGCGGGTGGTATGCCCCGGGCAAAGGATTGCCCGAATTACAAGACGAAATTCGCTCGCGGCTTGATCAGGGTTACACCACCATGAAGATCAAAGTGGGCGGAGCACCCCTGGCAGAGGACTTGGCCCGGATCGAAGCGGCGTTGCAGGTGTTGGGTTCTGCCCAGCGTTTGGCGGTGGATGCCAATGCAGGCTTCACGCCCGAGCGCAGCCGCCTTTATGCGCGTGAATTGGCGCCGATCGGTTTGCGCTGGTTTGAGGAACCCACTGACCCGCTGGACTTCGCTTTGTTGGCTGAATGGGCGCAGACTTACCCGGGGCCCATTGCCACCGGCGAAAACCTGTTTTCAACCCAGGATGTGCGCAATTTGCTGCTGTTTGGCGGTTTGCGCCCGGGGCAGGATATTTTGCAGGTGGACATTCCGCAGTCCTATGGTCTGGTGCAATTCAGCCGCACGCTGGACGTCTTGCGCACCCATGGTTGGTCGCCTCGCCAGGTGTTTCCGCATGCAGGCAACCTGATGACGCTGGCCGCAGTGGCCGGTTTTGGCCTCGGAGGCTGTGAGGCTTACCCTGGCGTATTTGGCATTTTTGCTGGATTCGCAGATGATGCGGAAGTCAGCAATGGTGAGATCACTCTGTCGGATCGACCGGGTGTTGGTTTTGAAGGGCAGCAAGCGCTCTTTGAAGTCATGAGCAAGATCATTTGAAATCAAGAGGAGAACCCCATGAGCAAACCATCGCCCCAATTTCAACTTCGACGTCGGCCCTTTTTGGCCATGGCAGCCGCCAGTCTGGCCATGCCTTTGCGTGCCCAGCCGAGTTGGCCTGATAAGCCCCTGCGCATCATTGTGCCTTTTGTACCCGGTGGTCCGCCGGATGTGGTGACGCGTTTGATTCAACCCAAACTGGCCGAGTTGCTGGGCCAAGCCGTGGTGGTGGATAACCGCGGCGGGGCGGGAGGCAACATCGGAGCGCAGGCAGTGGCCAAAGCTGCTCCGGATGGCAATACGCTCCTGATCACTTCGTCCGCATTTGTGGTCAATGCCAATTTCACCGAATCGGGCTATCACGCAGAGCGCGATTTCATGCCCGTGACCATTGTGGCTACGCAGCCCAACGTTTTTGTTTCGCACCCCAGTTTGCAAGCCGGCACGATGCGCGAAGTCATTGCCATGGCCAAATCCGCACCGATGGCCTTTGCCACGCCGGGCAGCGGCACCACCCCGCACCTGACCGGTGAGAATTTCTTCAACATCGCCAACAAACTGGACATGACGGCGATCCATTACAAGGGGGCCGGGCAGGCGGTTGGCGCCGTGGTGGGTGGTGAGCCCAAAATCGGTTGCATGGCCATGACGGCACCTTTGGCCAACATCAAAGGCGGCAAGTTGCGTGCTCTGGCCGTCTCCAGCGCCAAGCGCCTGGCGATACTGCCTGACGTGCCGACCCTGAGTGAATTGGGATTTCCGGACATGCTCGACTACACCTGGGTGGGCGCCTTTTTGCCCGCTGGCACGCCTGCAGCCATCCAAACCCGTTGGTTTGATGCGCTCAACAAGACGCTGACTGCGCCTGACATTCGTGAAAAACTCGATGCCATGGCGTTTGAGGCCTTGCTGGAGTCGCCTGCCAAGACCGGTCAATATGTGCGTGAAGAGATCACCCGTTGGGGCAAAGTGGTCAAACACATCGGTTACAAGCCCGCTTGAAGACATTGATAAGGATCCATTTTTCATGAGCCCAGAGACTCCCAAAGGTCAAGTGCGTCGGATCGTCACCGGTCACGACGAAAACGGACTGTCTTATGTCAGCGAAGATCGCATCGCGCCCTCGGTGCACACAAACCCCAAGCGAGTCGGCTATTGCCTCACTCAGTTGTGGATGACCGATGAGTCACCCGCCAAGGTGGATAACGGGCCCGATCCGACTTCACGCCCCCTCAAACTTGAGCCACCCAAAGGTGGCACCGTGGTTCGCATCATCGAGTTTGGGCCTGAAGGCGACTGGATCAAAAAGATCGATACCGCCGATGCCAAGGTGGCCTGGGGTGCCTTGGGCACCAACACGGCTGGCACCAACACCAGTGGTCAGGCCAAGCATCCGTTCATGCACCGCACCGAATCGGTTGACTATGCCCTGGTGCTGGAGGGCGAGATCACGTTGGTCCTGGACAAGGAAGAAGTGCTGATGAAAACCGGAGATTTTTTGGTCGAACGTGGCACCAATCATGCCTGGGCCAACCGCTCGGGCAAGCCGTGTCGCATGTTGTTTGTGCTGATCGACGGGCAGTTTGATCCCGACATCAGTCAGCATTTCAAGGACATTCCACACTGAGCCCCAAAGGGGAAGGCATTCCCCTTTGGGGGTTCAACCCCCTTGTTTCGGGCGTCACGCCCCCAGAATGAAAGGTGAGACCCATGATTGCAAAATTCGCACGCCGCCCCGTGTTGGGCACCCTCGTTGCCGGCCTGCTTTCGTTTTTGGCTGCACCGGTATGGGCTCAAGGCGCTTATCCCAACAAGCCCGTCAAACTCATCGTGCCGTTTCCTCCAGGGGGCGGTAACGATGTGATTGGTCGCGTGATTGCCCAGAAATTGACCGATCGCTGGGGCCAAAACGTGGTGGTGGAAAATCGCGCCGGTGCCAACGGGATTGTGGGTTTGCAGGCCCTGATGCAAACGCCGGCCGATGGCTACACCCTGGCGGTGGGTGCGGCCGGTCCCCTGGCGGTCAACCCCAGTTTGTATGCCCGATTGCCCTACGACCCCCTGAAAGATTTCACGCCGATCACCAACCTGGTGAATTTCCCGTTGCTCTTGGTGACCCATCCCTCGGTTGCGGCTAAAAACACCCGCGAGTTGGTCGCTCTGGCCAAGGCCAAGCCCGGCCAACTCTCGTATGCCTCCCCGGGCAGTGGCAATTCGGGGCATCTGGCGGGTGAGTTGTTCAACACCATGGCGGGCGTACAAACCGTGCACATTCCCTACAAAGGACAGGGGCCGGCACTGACGGATTTGTTGGCGGGTCAAGTGCAAATGCTCTACAGCAGCATTCCCTCTGTCATCCAGCAGGTGCGCAATGGCCAACTGCGTGCCATCGCAGTGGGCAGCGCCACCCGCCTGGCTTCTTTGCCCGATATCCCCACCATTGCCGAGAGCGGCGTGCCCGGTTATGAAGCCTATTCCTGGGTCGGACTGGTGGCGCCGGCCAACACCCCGGCCGACATCGTCAGGAAGATCCATCGCGATGTGAGCGAGATTCTCAAAGACAAGGAAGTGGCGGACAAACTCAACCAGCAAGGCGCTTTGCCCGTCGGGGATACCCCGGAGGAGTTTTCGCTTTACATCCGCAACGAGATCGCCAAATGGGGCAAGGTCGTGCGTGACGCCAACATCAAGGCAGATTGATCATGCCCAAAGCCTCATCCAACCCCCCCGAGTCCCTCAAACGGGCAGCCAAGGTGGCCAAAAACCACCGCAGCCCAGCCTTTCAGGACGGACTGGCCATGCGCAGCCAGGTGCTGGGTCCTGACTATGTCCAGCGCGCTTTTGAAGGTGCCGATGAATTGTCGCTGCCCTTTCAGGAGCTGGCCACCGAGTTTGCTTGGGGCAGCGTCTGGACGCGCGGTGGTTTGACTTTGCGCGAGCGCAGTCTGATGACCATGGCGATGTGCATTGCCATGAACCGGCCTCGTGAATTGCAAATCCATTTGCGTGGCGCACTGCGCAACGGCGTCGAACCCGAGTTGTTGCCCGAAATCCTGCTGCAAGCCTTCCTGTATTGCGGCGGACCGGCCACCATCGACGCCATGCACGCCATCCGCGAGGCCATGCCGGCGCTGCAACAAGAAATCAAGCCACGCAAGAAACCCCGTCAAAAAGCGGGCTCCCATTAATTGGGGTCTGACCCCAATTAATGTTTTAACCTGTTTTAAGTTTTTTGGCGTTTTGTGGGGTGGCCCGACATCAGGGCCAGGACTTCGGCGGTGCTGGCGGTGTCGCTCTGAGCCAGGCCGTTTGCCATGGCAGCGGTGTAGATCGAGGCACAGGTGGTGAAGAGAGGGGTCGGGCAGTCCACCGATTTGGCCATGTCGCCAATGACTTGCATGTCTTTTTGCCAGACTTCCACTTTCATGGTGGGCGGGGTGTATTGCCGATCGATCATGAAGGGCATGCGCAAGCGCATGACGCCAGTGCCCAGCACCGGGCTGTTGCCGAAGTGTTCCAGGGCGACTTGAGGATCCAACCCCATTTTGCGACACAAGTTGACCGATTCGGCATATGCCACGTTGTAGATCGCCACCAGGTGATTGGCGGCGAATTTCAGTTTGGTCCCTGAGCCCAGGGGGCCAATGTAGGGGGCCATGTCAGTGAAAGCGTGAAAAATCGGCGCGACCTGGCAGCAGATTTTGGGGGGACCGCTGACATAGATGGTCCAGGCACGGTCTTTCATGCGCGCGGCAGTGCCGCTGATGGGGCAGTCGAGCATGGTGCGGGATTGCCGGGCCAAGGCTTTGGCGGCGGCTTCTTTGTCGGCCAGGGGCAGGGTGCTGGTTTCGATCACGATCTGTTTGCCACCCGAATGCGGGGATTGAGCCAGTTCGGCAACCACACTGGCCAGGGCTTTGGTGCTGGCCAGTGAGATCATGAGCACATCGGCTTTTTGGGCCACTTGCGCATTGGAAGCGCAGACGCTGCCCCCGGCACGCTTGAGGCGATTTCGACAGGCGGCAGATATGTCATGGCCCACGACTTGAAAACCTTGTTCGATCAGGGTTTCAGCCATGATGCCGCCCATGATGCCCAGCCCAATGATGCCCACAACGGGCTTGTCCTGCTTTGCCAATGAGGTCTCCCAGAGATGCTTAAAACACAGTCATCATGCAGGCAGGGTCAATCCTCGTCAAGAAAACCGGCGTCACCTGATGGGATCAGCAGGCAAGGTCATGGGGCCGTGTCCCGCCCAGCGATCAAGATAGAGGTAAATCACCGGGGTGATGTAGAGGGTGATGATCTGCGAAAACAGCAGGCCTCCGACCACGGCCACGCCCAGAGGCATGCGCAATTCGGCTCCTGCGCCCAACCCGAACGCGATAGGCAGTGCTCCCATGAGAGCCGCAAAGGTGGTCATCAGGATGGGGCGCAGACGCAGCAGACAAGCCTTTCGGATGGCTTCTTCCGGGGACATGCCTTGTTCACGCTGAGCCACCAGAGCGAAGTCGATCATCATGATGGCATTTTTTTTCACGATGCCGATCAGCATCAAGATGCCGATGGTGGCGATCAGGGTGAGCTCGATCTTGAAGAACCACAGAAAAATCAGGGCGCCAACAGCCGCCGACGGCAGACCCGCCAAAATGGTGATGGGATGGATGTAGCTCTCGTAGAGCACGCCCAGCAACACATAGATGACCGCCAGAGCCACCAAAATCAGGATGACCTGGCTGTTTTGTGAGCCTTTGAAAACGGCTGCGTCCCCGCCGTAACTGGTGATGATGGACGGGGGCAACCGCAAGTCGCGGCTGAATTGTTCGATTTTTTGCGTTGCTTCGCCCAACGCGACGCCGGGGGCCAGGTTGAAAGACACGGTGACCGATTGCAACTGACCCTGGTGGTTGACTGCTGTCGGGCCAACAGTGCGTTTGATGGTCACCAGGGTGGACAACGGAATCACCTGCTGGGTCGCGCGTGACCGAACATAGATCTTGCCGATGGCGTCCTCAAATTGGCGGTATTCGGTGGGCGCTTCGAGGATCACCTGAAAACTGTTGGAAGGCGTGAAGATGGTCGAGATCTGGCGGTCGCCAAATGCGTTGTAGAGTGCGTTTCGCAAATCCTGGATGGAAACGCCCAATGCTCCCGCTTTATCGCGATCAAATTGAACATTGGCCTGCAAGCCGCGCAGTTGGGTGTCACTGGTGACATCGCGAAAGGCCTGATCCGCCCGCATTTTGACGATCAGCTGATTCGACCATTCCGTCAGGGCATCAGCGCTGACGCTTTGCATCACGTACTGATAACGGCTCTTGGTGACCTTGCCACCGAGATTCAGGTTTTGTACTGGCCGCATGAACACAGAAAAGCCGGGGTACCGCAATTTTTGCCGCAGTCCTTCGATGACTTTTTGAATTTTTTCGCGCTCGGCTTTCGGCTTGAGCACGATGAACATGCGGCCGTTGTTGAGTTGTTGCGGGTTATTGGGGGGTGAGCCGATGAATGAGGAAACGTAGGCCACATTGGGGTCTTGCCTGACGATGTCAGCCGCCCTGGCTTGCAAACGCGTCATTTCTTCGAAGGAAACATCCTCGCTGGCTTCGGTAAATGCCTGAATCTGACCCAGGTCTTCTTCGGGGAAGAATCCTTTCGGGCTGATCATGACCAGCCAAACTGTCAATCCGCAGGTGAGCACCGCGATGGCCAAAACCCAGCGCCGGCGTTTGAGCGCAACGTCGAGGGTATCCCCATAGAACTGAAGCACCGCTTGAAAGCCACGCTCAAACCACCGTCCAAAAGCATTTTCGTGCCGATGATCGGTGTTGGCAGGGGTCAGAAAACGGCTGCACAGCATAGGGACCAGGGTCAACGAAACCAGGGCTGAGACCATGACCGAGAGCCCAACGATGACGGCGAACTCCTGAAACAACAAACCGATGACGCCGGGCATGAAGAAGATCGGGATGAAAACAGCCACCAGCGAGATGGAAATCGAGAATATGGTGAAGGCCATTTCTTTGGAGCCAACCAAAGCCGCCTGCAGGGGTTCCATGCCCTCTTCGATGTGGCGCATGATGTTTTCAAGCATCACGATGGCGTCGTCCACCACCAATCCGACAGCGAGTGTGATGCCCATCAGGGAAATGTTGTCCAAGCTGTAGCCCAGGGGGTAGAGCAAGGCCACGGCCCCGATCAGGGATACCGGCAGGCTGAGGGTGGGGATGATGGTGGCGACCAGGTGGCGGATGAACACCAAAATGACCATCACCACCAAACCGATGGTCAAGGCCAGCGAGATTTTGATGTCGTGGATGGCTTCGCGGATGGACACCGAGCGATCATTGAGGGTGAGCAGTTCGATCGAGGCCGGCATTTGTGCCTTGAACTGGGGGATCAATTCGCGGATTTGGTCGAGCACCTCCACGGTGTTGGCATTGGGTTGCCGTTGCACCGACAAAATGATCGATCGCTGTCCGTTGTAACTGGCAGCTGTGCGGATGGATTCATAACTCTCTTCCACCTGAGCCACATCGGCGACCCGAATCACCGCGCCATTGCGCTGGGTGACGATCATCTGGGCAAAATCGGCAGCCCGATAGAGTTGCTTGTTGACCTGGATCGTGAGCGATTGCTTGGGGCCATCGAGAATGCCCACCGGGGTGTTGGAGTTGCCTGAGTTGATCGCCGTGAGCAAGTCCTCCATCGTCAGGTTGTGAGCCGCCAGCGCTTGCGGATTGGCCTTGACCCGAATGGCGAACTTTTTCTGTCCGTTGACATTGACCAGCGCCACGCCATTGATGGTGGAGATGGTGGGGGCGATGAGGCTCTCTGCGTAGTCGTTGAGCTCGGAAAGATCCAGTGAGGGCGAGTTCAAAGCCACAAAAAGCACCGGGGCATCAGCCGGGTTGACTTTTCGGTATGACGGTGGCGTGGTCATTTCGATGGGCAACAAGCGTTGCGCCCGCAACAATGCGGCTTGCACATCCACGGCCACCAAATCGATGTTTTTATTGGAGTTGAATTCCAGCGTGATGCTGGTGGCCCCCAAGATGCTGGTGGAGCTGATGACGCTGATGCCATCGATGGTGGAAAACTGCTTTTCAAGCGGCAGGGCGACCGAGGCCGCCATGGTTTCGGGGCTGGCGCCCGGGAACTGAGCCGTGACACTGATCACGGGGGTGTTGTAGCTGGGCAGGGCGGCAATGGGCAGTTTGAGGTAAGCCAGCCAGCCGGCCAGCACGCACGACACGCTGAGCAGCACGGTCATCACCGGCCGCTGGATGCATAGCTGGGGGATGTTCATTTCTTCGGGCCTGCCGGGGTGATGACGCGCACCTTGGTTCCAGGGCGCAGGTTTTGCCGCCCGTCGAGCACGATGGAGTCGCCGGCTTTGACGCCTTCAACCACCAGCGTGTCCTTGTGGCTGTAGATGTCCTTGATGGGGTTGGGCTTGACGGTGTTGTCTTCTCCCACCACGTACACAAATCGTCCATTGACGGAAGTGACCACGGCATCCACGGGGATCACCAGAGCCTCCTTGAGGACGCCCAATTCAGCCCGGGTTTGGACGAACTGTCCAGGCCACAAATCACCCTTGGGGTTGGAGAAGCGGGCTTTGACCTTGATGGTGCCATTGGCCGAATCGATGGTGTTATCTACAAAATACATTTCTCCATCTACTTTTTGACCGGTTGCTGGCACGGTGGCTGTCACTTTGGCTTGATCCGGACGGCCGTGACTGGCTTTGAGTCGGGCGTATTGGCTCTCTGGCAGACTGAACTGTATGGCGATGGGATCGACTTGAGTGATGGTGAGCAAGGCGGCGCCAGCGGGCTGAACCAAAGTCCCGGGAAAGACATTGATCGCCCCCGTGCGTCCGGAAATGGGGGCGCGGATGGTGTTGTATCCCAGTGCGACCTCGGCCGCTGCCAAGGTGGCCTCGTCGGATTGAACCAACGCCCATTGGGCATCGCGTTGCGCGGTCGTGGTATCGAGTGAACCTTGGGAAATGAAATTCTGTGCCCGTAACTCGCGAGCTCGAGCCAACTGCCGATCTTGGTCCAGGCCCAAAGCCTTGTTCCGCGCCAGTGTGGCACGCAATTTATCCACGTTGGCCCGATCGTTGCGGTCATCGAGCAGGAACATGGGTTGACCTTGCTGGACAAACTGTCCTTCTTTGATCAGGACTTCGCGCACCAGGTTGGAAATCTGAGAGCGAACCTCTACCACTTTGAGTGGAACCACATTGCCATTGACTTCAACCACAATGGGTGTGTCGGCTACTTTGGGCTGAATGACCGTCACGGCTTGCTCGCCTGGACCGGTTTTGGGTTTGCTGTCTTCAGTCTCGAAAATTCGCCAATACAAGGCGGCAGCCAAACCGATGAGCAACGCCAATCCGATGATGATCCGGGCGCTGATTTTGAAGTTCATGAGATCCTTTCGGCGCGGGCCACATCCACCATCTGGGCGACCCAAAACTCGTTGATGCTACAAGGAAACCCGCTCCAACAGAAGTGAGACTTCCTTTATTTGTAAACATCTGTAAAGCATTGGTTCAGTCGAACGTGATTTGAACTTTCATGGCCTGATGTCGATCAGCGGCCAAAGCAAAGGCTTCGGCATATCGGGTGTGGGGCAGGCTGTGACTGATCAGCGGTTTGACATCGATTCGACCTTGATTGAGCCACTGCACTGCAGTGCCAAATTCTTCGTGAAAGCGGAAGGACCCCCGCAGGTCAAATTCTTTGGCAACCAGAACATTGAGGGGTAGGGGGATTTCGCCCCCAGTGCCGACCTGAACCAGAACGCCCCGGGGTCGCAGGGCTTCAAAGCCAGCCTTCAAGGCCTCAGCGCGACCGCTGGCTTCAAACATGACATCGAAATATCCCTTGTCTTTTTGATACTCGTCCAGGGCATGGGGCTGTTCGGCAATATTGATCGTGTGATCGGCACCCACCTGACGCGCACGGGACAGGGTGGCGTGTGTGACATCTGTGGCGATCACCTGATGAGCCCCGGCCTGTCGCGCGACCATGACGATCAGGGCGCCGATCGGACCGCAACCTGTCACCAGGACTTTTTGCCCCAGTAGTTCACCGGCACGGCGTACCGCATGGAGGGCGACCGATAAAGGCTCGGCCATGGCGGCTTCGGCATCACTGACAGAATCAGCCACGATGTGGGCTTGGGAAGGATCAATGACCATGTCTTGGCGAAACGCGCCCTGGATGTGTGGCCAGGGCATGGCACTGCCATAAAAGCGCATGTTCATGCAATGGTTCTGGCGCCTGCTTTGACACTGCAGGCAATGTCCGCACGGGCGGCTCGGGCTGATGGCGACGCGTTGTCCGACTTGAAATGTGGACACGGCTGAGCCAACCTCGACGATTTCACCCGAAACTTCATGCCCCAGAACCATCGGCTGCTTAACGCGGACACTGCCAAAGCCCCCATGCTGGTAATAATGCAAGTCGGATCCGCAAATTCCGCCGGCCCGCAATCGCACCCGCAGTTGAGTGGGCGACATGGCTTCGGCAGGCAGGTTTTCAATTCGCAAGTCTTGTGCCGCATGGATCACCAGGGCTTGAGGCATGGCGGTTTCCTTCTAAAGGGTGGCTGTGACGCCGCCGTCCACATACAGGATGTGCCCATTGACGAAGTTGGAGGCGGAACTGGACAGGAACACAGTCGCGCCAATCAGGTCGCTGACTTCTCCCCATCGACCACTGGGTGTGCGATGGATCAGCCACGCGCTGAATGCAGGGTCTTCCACCAGGGCCTGGGTGAGCTCGGTTTTAAAGTAACCTGGTCCCAGACCATTGACCTGGATGCCGTGTTTGCCCCAATCGATGGCCATTCCCTTGGTGAGCATCTTCATGGCCCCTTTGGAGGCTGCGTATGGGGCGATTCCGGGGCGTCCCAACTCACTTTGGACTGAACAGATGTTGATGATTTTTCCGCTTCGGCGCGGAATCATGTGACGTGCAACAGCCTTGGACACCAAAAAAGCGCTGTCCAGGTTGGTCCTGATGATGTGATGCCACTGCTCTTCGGGGAATTGCTCAAGTGGTGAGCGATGCGTCACTCCGGCGTTGTTGATCAAGATCTCAATCGATCCATGGTCGTGTTCGATTCGGTCAATGGCCGCAGAGACCTGCTCGGTTTGCGTGACATCAAAAGCTTCGACCAGGATCCGTTGGGCTGGATGATGTTCGCGCAGTTTGCGGGCGGCGACTTGCAATTTATCGGCTTGCCGGCCGTTCAGCACCACCCGGGCACCCGCAGCCAGCAAACCACCTGCCAGGGCATAGCCAATGCCACTGCCGGACCCCGTGATCAAGGCAGTCCTGCCGCGCAGATCGAACATCTGCAAAGCGGCGGGAAGCGGGTCAGGATCGCTCATGTCAGAACCATTCAACTGAGAATTCATCGGCATCAATCGAGTTGCAATTGCAACCCTTTGGCGGTAAGGGCCCAAATGCGATCCTGCTCTTGCAAGAAGCGAGCGAACTGATCCGGGCTGGAGGGATCAGCCTGGATGCCCAACTTGTCGAAACGATCGGTCACCGCTTTGTCGCGCAACATTTGCGTGGCCAATTCATTCAGACGGCGTGTGATCGGGGCTGGCAAGCCAGCAGGTCCAAAAAACCCGAACCAGCCTTGCGCCACAAACCCCGGATAGCCTGATTCGGCAACGGTGGGGATGCTGGCCAGGATGGGGACGCGAGAAGCCCCGGTGGTGGCCAGCACCTTGATTTTTCCTGCCTGAAAGTTGGTCACGGTGTTGGTGAGCGAGCTCTCGAAGGACAGGTCGACCACGCTGGCCAGCAGGTCCTGCATCGCTGCGGCCGCCCCCTTGTAGGGGACATGGGTCATTTTGATGTTGGCGTCAGCTGCCAGTTTTTCGGCGATCAGGTGAGGCAACGAGCCCAGTCCAACGCTGGCATAAGTGATCTTTGTGGGCTGGGCCTTGGCCGTTGCGATCATCTCGGCCAAGGTGTTGTAAGGGGCTTTTTGGCTGGCCAGGATGGCGCCAGGGGTGTTGACGATGTTGGTGATCGGGGTGAAATCGCGGCTTGGGTTGAAGTTAAGGGATTTGTGGATGTGCGGCGCGATGGACATGGCGCTGACGGTCATCACGCCCAAAGTGTGTCCGTCGGGCTGCGCCTTGGCAAGGACTGCGGTCCCGATGTTGCCCCCGGCGCCGGCCCGATTTTCGACCACCACGCTCTGTCCCAAGCCTTCGCTGAGGTGCTTGGCCAGCTCCCGCGCCACCAGATCGGTGACGCCTCCTGGCGGAAAGGGCACGATCAGCGTGATCGGTTTGGTGGGCCATGCGGGGGACTGCGCCCAGCTCACGCTGGCGACGCTCCAAACGGCAAGGGCACAAAGACTCTTTAAAACTTGTCGCTTCACAGAAACACCTTGTTGATCGGTTGAAAATTGAGACTACCCCCAATCTAATCACCCCCCTTCATCTGGTCAACGACAGGCAAACCCTAATGTCCATGGCGCCTAGCTTCGTCGGCTCCGGACAGCACGGGATACATGTCGCCTGTTGGACATGCGCCAGCGTAAACCCTAGGCCAACCAGGTCAGCTTGTCAGTCAAATTGAAGTGTTTGACCGTTGACCTTGAGGGAGTCGTGACATGATCGTGCGCAAGTCTGGATCCGTTTGGCGTGTTTGCCTGGCGTTTTTTTGGGGGGCATTGTCCCTGTCGGTTGGGGCCCAGTCATTTCCAAACAAACCGGTGCGTGTGATCGTTCCGTTTGCACCTGGCGGTAACGTCGACGTGACCGCGCGCGTGGTGGGCACGGCGATGTCCCGGGTGCTGGGTCAGCCGCTGGTCATTGAAAATAGAGTTGGTGCCGGTGGCAAGGTCGGCGCTGAAGCGGCCATGAAATCGCCCGCCGACGGCTACACCTTGATGATGGGCTCCAACAGCTCGCTGAGCGTGGCCCCCAACATTTACAAGGACTGGCCTTACGATCCCCAGCAGGGCATCCAGCCGGTGTCAAATTTGGCCACGGTCCCTTTTGTGTTGGTCATTCGCCCGGGGCTGGGCGTGCGCAACTTGGCCGAACTGATCGCGTTGGCGCGGCAAAAGCCTGGTGGCCTGACCATGGCCTCAGCGGGCAACGGCACGTCGAATCACTTGGTGGGCGAGTTTTTTCAGGCCTTGACCAGCACCCAGTTGTTGCATGTGCCCTACAAGGGGGCTGGCCCCGCCCTGCAAGATGTGATGGCAGGTCGTGTCGATCTGTTATTTGACCAGGTCAGTTCATCTTCGGCTTTCATTGAGCAAGGCAAACTCACGCCCCTGGCCGTCTCCTCGCCACAGCGCTGGCCCTCTTTGTCCCAGGTGCCCACATTTGCTGAAGCCGGTTTGGCTGGTTTCGTGATTCAGAATTTCACCGGTTTAGTAGCCCCTGCGGGCACACCGCCTGAGGTCGTAGCCACCCTGAACAAGGCCGCTGTTGAGGCTTTGCAGGACGAGTCGGTGCGCAAAAGTTTTGCCTCTATGGGCGTAGCGGCTGTGGGCAGCAGCCCGGCTTCATTCATGCAACTGATTCGTGATGACTTGCAGCGTTGGTCGCAACTGATTCGCGACAAGGGCATCAAGGTGGAATGAAGCCGGCGCAAGGTTGCATCCTTGAAATGTCCCGGAGTCCGACTCAAGAGGAGTTTGAATTGAACCCCAATCCTGCCTTCGGCGGGTACGCCGAATGTGCGCCCCACGATCCTCATCCGCGCCCTGCGCTGGTGCGCTTGCCTCCGGGTGCCTGCGATACCCATGCGCATGTTTGCGGACCGCAATCCCGGTACCCGCTGGTGCCCAACCGTCTGTACAACCCGCCCGAGGCTTCCGTGGCCGAATACCGCCAAATGCTCGACGCCTTGGGCATCGAGCGTGCTGTCCTGGTCCAGCCCAGTGTCTACGGCACGGACAACCGCGCCATGCTGGACGCTTTGAAACAAGATCCTGTGCGTCTGAGGGGGGTGGCCGTCCTGCCATTTGATGCATCGGCAGACGATCTGGCCTCACTGCATCGACTGGGCATCCGCGGGGTCAGGTGCAACATTGTTGATCTCAAGGACGGCAAGGGACAACTTCCCTTGGCAGGTTTGAGGCAATTGGCGCAAACGATTCGGCCCTGGGGTTGGCACATTGAGTTTTTGATGCACGTCAACGAGTTCGACGATCTGGCCGAACAACTGGGGCAACTCGATGTGCCTCTGGTGTTCGGGCACTTGGGCTATGTGCCTGCTGAACGGGGAGTCACCCCGGGTTTTCAGGGTTTGCTGGAACTGGCGCAGGCCGGCAAGGCCTGGATCAAATTGACAGCGCCATATCGTCTGACGCCTGAACCCTATCCCTATCCCGGCACGGCCTCATGCGCCGATTTGCTCTTGAGCCAAGTGCCCGATCGTTTGCTTTGGGGCAGCGACTGGCCACATGTGTTCATCAAAAGCGCCATGCCCAACGATGGCGATTTGTTCAATCTTTTTTTGCGTTGGCTGGGTAACCGCGACCTGATTCAGTCCATCATGGTCGATCACCCGGCTCAACTTTACGGCTTCTGACATGAAACTTTATCCTGCCCAGCAACGATTGAAAGACGGTAAAACCGTGATCGCCGTCAACCTCGCGGGCCGCAACCCGGATGTGATGCGGCCTTTGGCTCAGTTTGGGGCCGACATCGCATTCATTGACTGCGAACGAACCGGATTAGGTCTGGATGCGGCCACCGAGTTGATCCGTGCAGCGCATGTGGCGGATTTGTGCCCTATGGTGCGCAGCTGGTCAAAAGACCCTGCTGTTCTGGTGCGTTACCTCGACCGACAAGCCAGCGGGCTGATCGTGCCCCACATCTGCACGGCCCAAGACGTCAGGGATGTCGCCGAGTTGATGCGTTACGCCACTGGGGATCAGCGTGCAGAAAAAACGCTGATTGTCCAGATCGAAACGGTGCAATCGGTCGAGAACCTGGCAGAAATTCTGGAGGTGCCCGGCGTCGACGCTTACCTGATCGGCCCCAATGACTTGGCTTACGAGATGACCGGACAACGCGGTGCTCAGACCCCCGAGGTCATGGCTGCGGTGCAATCGGTGGCGGCTCGTTTGCGCAACCAAGACCGGCGATTCGGCTTGCCTGCCAACTGGCATCAGTTGGCGGAATTCAAGTCGATAGGAGCGCACTTCCTGTATTTCCCGCTGGAGTGGTTGTTGCAGCACGCATTGAAAGAGCTGAACAGTCGACTCCAGTGACTGGCAGCCGTTGGCTCTATTTCTGCGCAAACGCCTGGCCCATGAAAAACGCCCCCAAAGGGGGCGTTGGATTTGGCTCCCCGACCTGGGCTCGAACCAGGGACCTACGGATTAACAGTCCGGCGCTCTACCGACTGAGCTATCGGGGAATAGTCTCAAATTATAGCGCAATTTTGGTCCTTTTTCGAGCGCCTTCCAAACGGCGCTTTGGGGGCTATCGCCAAGGCGATCGACAAGGTGTGGCAAAAGTCCATAACATCCGCCGATTCAGGTCGTTGTACCTCAGGGGTACACCGGCCTTCAACTCCAACAGGACACATCCATGAGTTCCGATTTTGTTCGCGTCAACCCCGACCACTTGCGTCAATTCATTGCCCGGGCTTTTGAGGCCGAAGGCCTCCCCCCTGCAGATGCCCTGAAAGTGGCTGCGCTCATGGCCGAAGCGGACCTGCAAGGCTCGGATGGGCACGGAGTGATCCGCTTGGTGCCCTACATCAAGCGCATTCAGCAAGGGGGCATCAACAAGCAGCCCAACATCCGCGTCATCCACGAGCGAGCCGCTTCGGCCGTGATCCACGGCGATAACGGCATGGGGCATCTGGTGGTATCTAAAGCGGTGGACTTGGCCATCGAAAAGGCCAGAACCGCGGGTGTCGCCTGGGTGGGCTGCCGCTACAGCAACCATGCCGGTCCCGCGTCTTTGTATGCCCGCAAGCCGCTGGAGCATGACATGTTGGGCCTTTATTTTGCGGTGGGCAACGCCAATCACCTGCCACCTTGGGGTGGCATGGACATGTTGCTCTCGACCAACCCGATCGCCGCTGGTGTGCCCGCTGGTGAGGAACCCCCGGTGGTGTTGGACATGGCCACCACTGTGGCGGCCTACGGTAAAGTCAAGGTCAAAGCCAAGCGGGGTGAAATGATGCCCGAGGGCTGGATGATTGATCGCCAGGGCAAACCCCTCACGGATCCCAAGCGGGCGGATGAAGGGTTTTTGTTACCCATCGGCGAGCACAAGGGCTACGGCCTGGCCTTGATCGTCGGGTTGCTGGCCGGCACGCTGAGTGGCGCTGCCATGGGCAAAGATGTGATCGACTTCAATGCCGATTTCAAAAGCACCACCAACACCGGCCAGGCCATTTTGGTGATCGACCTCAGTGCCTTTGGTGATCCTGCCGATTTCAAATCCAGGGTGGATACGCTGGTGCGTGACATCCGCGGCAGTGCTCGCTTGCCGGGGGTAGACCGCATCTGGTTGCCAGGTGAACAAAGTCATGGCAAACGCCATCGTTACGCCGAACAGGGCATTCCTGTTCCTCTGGCGGTCAAAAAAGATTTGGATGAATTGAGCGTGCAACTCAAGATTCAACCCTTGTCGACCCTGTGAGGGGAGGGGCGTCTCACCCCGGGACCCTCCGCTGGAGGGGTCGGGGGGTGAGAACAGGCGCTTCAAAATTATTCGGGCTTGATGTTTTGCTCGCGAATCACCTTGCCGTAGCGCGCGTACTGCTCTTTCGTCTTGGCCAGAAATTGTTCAGGGGTGTTGCCCACCGGCACCAGACCCAGCCCATCAAAGCGTTCCTTGATCTCCGAGTCAGCCAGACCTTGCACAGCCGCTTTGTTCAGCCGGTCGATGATGTCTTTGGGCACGCCGGGAGGTGCGGTCAGTGCAAACCAGGTTTCAAATTCAAAACCTTTGACACCACTTTCTTCGAAGGTCGGCACCTCGGGAAATTGGGGATGCCGCTTTTTGCTGGGTACGCCCATGATGCGCAGTTTGCCGGCTTTGACCAGCGCGGCAACGGTGGCGATGCCCTGGAAGGTGACATCGACTTCTCCGGCGGCCGCCCCTTGAGCAGCCTGGCTGGCCCCCTTGTAGGGCACATGTTTGAGTTTGGTGCCCGTGTGGGCTGAAAACAAGGCACCAGCGATGTGTTGCGGGCTGCCGATGCCGCCCGAGGAGTAAGTGATGGTGTCGGGCGCGGCTTTGGCGGCGGCGACCAGTTCGCCGACATTTTTGAATCTGGAGTTGACCGCCACCGATGCGCTGAACTCGATGGCTGCGGCCAGGGTGATGTAGCTGAAGTCGGTCAGGGCATTGAACGGCGTGTTGGGGTTGATGTTGGGCACCATCGTGAGGATGCTGTCGTTGAACCCGCCAATGGTGTAGCCATCGGGCGCAGATTTGGCCAATTTGTCGGCGCCAATGATGCCGGCTGCCCCGGTGATGTTTTCAATCACGATTTGCTGGCCCAGGATGGTCGACATTTTCTGGGCCAACAACCGTGCCGCCACATCAACAGCGCTTCCGGCGGCCAACGGGATGATCATTTTGATCGGCTTGTTGGGGAACGCCTGAGCCTGTGCCCACTGCGGCAAACCCAAAGCGCTGGCAGCGCCCAAAGCCAGAACGTGTCGGCGGGAGGGGTGGATGTGTTTCATGGTGGTTCCTTAAAAAACGAAATGAGAGGGTTCAGGGTTTCAAGCCCAGGACTCGAATGGCGTTTTCGCCCAAGATGCCCAAGCGGTCATCGTCGCTCAATTCAGGGGTGGACATGATGTGCCCCACGGGGTCTTCTTCCCAGGGAATGGGATTGTCGGTGCCCATCATGATCTGGGCTGCACCGACCTCAGCGGCCAGGTGGCGCAAAGCTTCCGGGGTAAAAACCAGCGCATCCATGTAAATCTGCCGTATGTATTCGCTGGGTTTTTTCTTCAACACAATTTCGGGGTTGCAATTCTGTGGTGAGACAAAGCAGCTCCGATCCATGCGAGGCGCGTAAGACCCCAAAAATCCGCCACCGTGAGCTGCGAAGATTTTTAATCCCGGGTAGAGGTCAAAAATACCCTCAAAAATCAGCTTCTCCAAAGCAATGGTGGTGTCGAGCGGGTTGCCAATCACATTGGACAACCAGCCATTGCCCTTGAAACGTTGCGCCAATTCCGGGGTGCTTTGAGGGTGAATGAACAGAGTCACCCCGAGTTCTTGGGCCTTGGCCAGCACCGGGTGGAATTCGGGGTGGGCAAAATCACGCCCGGCCACGCTGCCGCCGATGGCAGCGCCGACCAAGCCGTGCTTTTTGACCAACTCTTCCAATTGTTGAACCGCCAGGTCGGGAAATTGCATGGCGATTGAACCAAATGCAGCCAGTCGGCGGGGGTGTTGCGCAACCAATTCGGCAAAGCTTTCGTTGTGCACGCGGCAGATCGCTTCGGCCGTATCGCGATCTTTTTTATACCAAAAGGGATTGATGCTGAGGACCTGCATGTCAACCCCCATGCGGTCCATCATTTCAAAGCGCTTGGCCAGCGGGTCAGTTTGCTGCAAAAAATGCTCTGGCACACCCTTGACGGGTGGCAACACCGAGGATGCTTCATCGCCCATCAGGTCCAGGCCGGCTTGGAAATAGCAGTGTGCATGGGCATCGATCACCCGTGCCCGTTTGCCCTTGAGGATGACCGGAGACTTGGCGGGCGCCGACGCTCCGCCACCTTCGGGTCCCAGGCCCAGGTCGGGGCGCAAAAAACAGCTGCAAAACCGCAGTCCACCCAAGCGGTGGGCGTGCCCAGTCAACCAACTCATCGGCTTGATCCTGTGTGAAAAGGCCGAATCATAAGCACAACCGGGCATGGGTCAACGAATCGCGGCAGATGACCCTGAGTCCAGGGGCGGAATACGAAGCCGACGGCGCGATGTGCCAGACCCCGTTCGCGCTGTAAGTCTGGTGTAAACCCTAGGCTGAGTGGGCTGCCGGATGACCTAACCTTAGGGGGTTATTGATCAGTTGATGATCAAGAGAAAGAAAGGAAGAGCCATGGGCTTGCGTTTTTTGGAGCATGTGCTGATTTTGACCCACGACCCCGAAGGGACGCGCGACTGGTTTGTCAATAATCTGGGGTTCAGAAACGGGTACCACCCCGAATTCGGTTTTCCGGTTTACTGGCTCTATATCGGTGAGCAAGATGTGATTCACATCGGCAAAGCGCGTCATTCGGAGCACCAGGACACCTATCTCAAGACTCCGACCGACGGCGACAAGGATTTTTCGGCTGCCGGGGCGCTGGGTTCAGGTCGCATCGACCACATTTGTCTGAATTGCGACGGCATGCAAGAGTTTGTGGACCGTCTGACCGCCAATGGCGTTGAGTTCAGCGAGCGCAAGGCCCACAACTCTTTGTTGTATCAGTTGTTCATGCGCGAGCCGATCAACGGCATCAAGGTCGAACTTAATTTCTCCTGGGAAGAAGCGGTCAAGATGGGCCGTGTGCCGGCTTACACCGACACCGGCGACAACCAGAAGTCCACCGACCAGGTCATGACCGCCCAACCCGCCCAACCCGTTTCCACTTTTTAAGGTTCTGCATTTCATGAAAGCCAAAACAGTCCGTGTTCACCAAGCCGGTGGGCCCGAGGTCCTGAAAATCGAAGAGCACGATTTGCCCGATCCCGGGGCCGGTGAAGTCACGATTCGCCACACCGCCATCGGGTTCAATTTTCAGGACATCTACACCCGTTCGGGTTTGTATCCGGCTCCCATGCCCACGGGCTTGGGCACCGAAGCCGTGGGGGTGGTCGAAAAGGTGGGCGCTGGCGTGACCGATTTCAAAGCCGGTGATCGGGTCTGCTATGCCAGCGGCCCGGTGCTGGGGGCCTGTGCCACCGCCCGCAACTACCCGGTCGCACGCCTGATGAAGTCACCCGATTTCATGAAGGATGAAGAAATCGCAGCCATCTTGCTCAAGGGCATGACCGTCGAGTACCTGATGAACCGCTGCTACCCGGTGCAAAAAGGGCAATTCGTGTTGATGCACGCGGCCGCCGGTGGCGTTGGTCTTCTGGCGGGCCAATGGGGCAAACACATCGGGGCGCACATGATCGGCGTCGCAGGGGGAGCCGATAAAGTGGCTTTGGCCCTGCAAAATGGTTATGAATTTTGCATCGACCGCAAATCCGAAGACATCGCGGCCAAGGTCAAAGAGATCACCGGTGGTGCCGGTGTCCCCGTGGTATACGACTCAGTGGGCAAGGACTCTTTCGAGGCTTCATTGAACAGTTTGAAGCCGCGCGGGTATTTTGTGTCCTTTGGAACCACCACCGGCGCTCCGCCGCCCGTGGCAGCCGGTACTTTGCAAAAAATGGGCTCGCTGTATTTCACCCGGCCGACTCTGGTGACTTACACCGGGACCACCCAAGAGTTGCGTGATTCGGCGGCTGCCGTTTTCGAGATGTTCCGCCAAGGCGCACTGAAGCTGTCGATCAATCAACGTTACAAGCTCGACGACATCGCCCGCGCTCATGCGGATCTGGAAACGGGCAAGACCACGGGTTCGAGCATCATTGTGCCGGCCTGATTCATTTTTTCAACACGACGAGGAGTTCAACATGATCAAGAGTTTCAAAGCAGGTCTGCTGGCCGGCGTGCTGGCTTTGGCCGGCTGGGGCACGGCCCAAGCCGAAAACATCCGTCTGCGCATCGCCTCCGGCCATCCGGCGGCCAACACCTATGTGAATTTGATGCAAAACTTCTTCGTGCCCGAAGTCACCAAGCGGGTGGCCGAGCGCACGCAGCACAAAATCGAATTTGTCGAGGGCTATGGCGGCGCCATGGTCAAAGTGGCCGATACCCTCGAGGGGGTGCAGTCGGGGCTGATCGACATCGGTGGCTACTGTTTCTGTTTTGAGGCTTCCAACCTGCCTTTGCATGCCTTCCAGGTCATGTTGCCTTTCGGCACCATGAGCCCCAAGGCCAGTGTGCAGTTGGCGCGCCAGGTCTATAACCAGGTGCCCTACATGTCCAAAGTGTTCGAGGACAAGTACAACCAGACTTTGCTGGCCCTGATCGCCGACAACGGCTACAACCTGGGTACCACCTTTGAGTGGAACACCGTGGCCGACCTCAAAGGGCGCAAAATCGCCGGCGCCGGCCTCAACCTGAAGTGGCTGGAATATGCTGGTGTGGTGCCGGTGCAGTCGTCGTTGCCCGAGGCTTACACCTCGATGCAAACCGGCGTCTACAACGGCTGGATCATGTTCCCCTCGGGCTGGGTCAACTTCAAACTCAACGAAGTCGCCAAGCATTACACCGAGACCGGCTTTGGCGCCATCACCTGGCACGGCCTGACCATGAACAAGGCCCGTTTTGCCAAGTTGCCCAAGGATGTCCAAGCCATCATCGTGGAAGTGGCCAAAGAGTTTGAAGCCCGCACCGGCACGGTCAATGAAGAAAACTATCCCAAGCAGCTCGAGCAGTTGCGTGGCATGGGTGTGACCGTCAAGAAGGTGCCTGACAGCGTGCGCGTGGACTGGGCCAACTCGCTCAAGGACTGGCCGCAAGCCATGGCAACCGAATTGGATGCCAAGGGCATGCCCGCTACCCAGGTGCTGAAGCTGACCCTGGAAGGCGCCGAGAAGATGGGCCACAAGTGGCCGGTTCGCTACAACATCAAGTAAATCATGCTCGATAAACTGGCGGACTGGGTGACAAAAGCCTGCATGGTGGCGGCTGCCATCTGGGCTTTTGTCCTGTGTTTTCTGGTGGTCGCCGACGTGTCCGGACGGGTGCTGTTCAACAGCCCCGTCAAGGGCACGCCCGAGATCATCTCTTTGTCCATCGTCATCATCTGTTTTTTGCAAGCGGGTTACGCCATCCGTTCCGGTGGCATGCTCAACGTCGACACCCTGGTGGCTCGACTCAGCCCGCGCGTGCAAAGCCTGCTGGCAGCCTGGGGTGCCCTGATCGGCATTTTGTTTTTCGGCATCATCTGTTATGGCAGCCTCGACGGGGCGGCCCATGCCTGGACATCGGGTGAGTACGAGGGTGAGGGTGCCTTGCGGGTGCCTGTGTGGCCGGCCAAGTTCATCATCGTGATGGGCACGGGGCTGGCATGCCTGAGTTATTTGTTGTTGATGCTGCAAAACATTTCCAATGCCATCCAAGGGCGTGCGGGTCACTTCGCCGCCACCCAACACTGAGTTCCTCTTATGTTTGATCCGCAACAAATGCTGATCATGGTCGGCGTTTTGCTGGCCCTGGTCTTTAGCGGCGTGCACATTGCCGTTTCCCTGGGCGTGACCAGTTTGCTGGGCATCTATCTGATGACCGAGCAGATGGATACCGTCATCAGTTTTGCTTCCAACACCGCTTATGAGGCGCTGCGTGACTATGTGTTCGCGGTGATTCCCTTGTTCATGCTGATGGGCGAGTTTTTGGCCAAGTGTGGGGCGGCCAGTGACTTGTTCACCTTGATCAACCGGCTGACCCGTCGCTTGCCCGGACGTTTGGGCATCGCCACCGTGCTGTCCAATGCGGTGTTTGCTTTTGTGACCGGGGTTTCGATCGCGGCGGCTGCGGCGTTTTCCAAAATCGCCTACCCCGAAATGCGCCGCTACGGGTACGAACGCAAGTTTGCCTTGGGCTGTATTGCCGGCAGCGCCTGTCTGGGCATGCTGATCCCGCCCTCGGTGCTGATGATCGTGTGGGGTGTGCTGACCGAGATGGCCATTGGCAAGCTGTTCATTGCCGGCATCATCCCCGGCTTCATCGTGGTGACTTTGTACATCGGTTACATCTTGTGGGTTTCTTTCCGGCACCCCGAACGGGTGGGCGAAGGTGACAACCTGCCCGAAGCCCAGAAGCAGGCCATGGCCACGCATGCCAAAGCCGAGAACGAGGACATCCGGGCCATCTTCTACAGCACGGTGGGCATTTTGGCCCTGGTGGTTTTGGTGCTGGGCGGGATCTGGCTGGGCTTTTTCACCCCCACCGAAGGTGCGGGCGTCGGAGCGGCCTTGTCGCTGGTGCTGGCGCTGATGCGTGGCATGCGCGGCAAGGAAATGTTGCAAGCCATCTTGTCGGTGGGTCGCACGTCGGCCCCGCTGTTGTTGTTGCTGGTCACGGCCGCACTTTATTCCCGGGTGTTGTCCATGACCGGCATCACCGGTGCCGCCAAAGAGTTCTTTTTGGGCTCGGGCTTGTCGCCTTACACGATATTGGCGTTGATGGTGCTGGTCTGGTTCATTTTGGGCTGCATCATCGATTCGATCTCGATCATTTTGCTGACGGTGCCGGTCTTTGGACCCTTGGCGGTGGCGCTGGGTTTTGATCCGATTGCGTTTGCCATCATTGGCATCATCGCCATCGAAACCGGCCTGCTCACGCCGCCCTTTGGCATATTGGTGTTCACGGTCAAAGCGGCGGTCACAGACGAGAAGGATTTGTCGCCGGGCGAGATCTTCAAAGGCTCGGTGCCTTACTGGATCATGTTGCTGATCGCCATCTTGTCGTTGGTTTTTTTCCCGCAAGTGGCGACCTGGCTGCCCAACCTGGGCAATCAGGTGGCAGGTGGTTGATTGATTTTTGAGGAGTTTTGCTCATGCCCGCATATTGGATTGCCCGTTGTGTCATCAACGATCCGGTCGAATACAAACGCTACACCGATCAGGTGCCCGGCATCATCGCGAAATACGGTGCCAAAGTATTGGCCCGTGGCGGCAAGTACCAGATCATGGAAGGCCCCGAGGTGTTCCACCGGTTTGTCTTGCTTGAATTCCCGACCTTCGAGGCGGCAGTGAACTGCTTTCAGTCGCCCGAGTATGTGGCCGCGGCGTCGCATCGCCGCAGTGGTGCCGGGATCGTCGAAAACGTGATCGTCGAAGGCGGCGAGTTCACCAAGTAAGCGTTCAGCGCAGCGCGGCCATGAGGGCTTGCGCTGCCTGTTCAGGCTGGTCTTGGGCGACAATCGCCCGGACCACCGCCACCGACCCCACGCCACACGCCTGCACAGCGGCAAATTGGCTTTGGTCGATGCCGCCGATGCCGACCAAGGGAAAGCGACTCATCAGCGTGGCATAAGCTCGCAAGCGACCCAGGCCCTGAGGCGGTGTGGCCATGCGTTTGAGGGTGGTGGGAAACACGGCCCCCAGGGCCAGATAACTGGGGCCGACCGCTGCGGCGCGCATCATCTCGGCGTAGCCGTGGGTCGACAGTCCCAGGCGCAGGCCCGCCAGGCGGATGCGCTCGATGGGGGCCCATTGCAAGTCTTCTTGCCCCAAGTGCACGCCATAGGCGCCATGTTCGATGGCCGGTGCCCAATGATCATTGATGAAAAGCAGGCTGGGTGTGCCTCGAACGGCAGCCACAGCAGCCTTGACTTCGCGATCGATGGCGCCTCTGTCCTGTGATTTGTAACGCAACTGGAGGGTGGGGACGCCCGCTTGCGCCATGCGAGCAATCCAGTCAGCGCTGGGCAGCACCGCATACAGACCCAGGCGTTTCGGACAAGGTGCAAACGGCATGGGGTGGCCCGGTGCAGGCAAGTCAAAATCCACAGTTTCGGTCGGCCAGCGGGCAGGGTCGAAATGCCCCAGGCGCTGACTTTGTCGCACCCAGGCCCGTCGGACGATGGCGGCATCAGCCGGCCAAAATCCGAGCTCGCCCAAGGCCAGGTTCAGGGCCGCTTCGAGCCGGGTGGCCCCTGAAGAAGGCAAGGTGACCGGTTCTCCCGCCTGCTTGTCGGCGTGCGTGCGCACGATGTGTCGGGCCAAAGCCTGTGCGGTGTGGTTCATGGTTGATGCCAAAACGGAGTGCCCAGCACCGGGGTGCTGGGTTGGGCCTGTTCTTGTGCCTGCATCGCACCGGCCCGATGGGCCGAGCGGCCTGCCCGCACGGCGTCGGCGAAGGCCTGCGCCATGGCCACCGGGTCTTGCGCCAATGCGACGGCGGTGTTGAGCAGCACGGCATCGTAGCCCCACTCCATCACCTGACAGGCGTGGGAGGGCAGTCCCAAGCCGGCGTCGACAATCAAGGGCACATCGAGTCGCTCGCGCAGGGTGCGCATGGCGTAGGGGTTGATGGGGCCCTTGCCAGTGCCGATGGGCGCGGCCCAGGGCATGACCGCCTGGCAGCCGACGTCGACCAATTTTTGGCACAGCACCAGGTCATCGGTGCTGTAGGGCAGCACTTTGAAGCCGCTTTTGATCAGGCGCTCGGCCGCCGAAGGCAACTGCAAGGTATCGGGCTGCAAGGTGTAGTCGTCACCGATCAATTCCAGTTTGATCCAGTCGGTTTCAAACACCTCGCGCGCCATCTCGGCGGTGGTGATGGCTTCTTGCAGGCTGTGACAGCCGGCGGTGTTGGGCAGCACGGTCACGCCGGTATCGCGCAACAATTGAAAAAATTCGCGCGAGGCCTCGACCCCCTGGGCAGTCTGGCGGCGCAACGAGGCGGTCAGCATGGCCGGTTGTGAGGCCTGAACCGAGCGCGCCAGCACCGCCGGTGAGGGGTAGCGTGAAGTGCCCAACAAAAGGCGGCTGTGAAACGTTTCGCCGTAGAGCAGCAGGGGGTCTGAAGGGGTGGTCATGGTTCATCCGCCCGTGATGGGGGCGATCAGTTCGATCTGGTCGCCAGCGCTCAGGACGTGCTGGGCGTGGCGGGATTTGGGCACAAATTCAAGGTTGACGGCCGCCGCAAAGGGCGGTTGCACGCCCGCTTGGGCGATGGCATCCGCCAGTGTGGCACCCACAGGCAACCGGTGGGGCACTTGATTGATCAGGACTTCAAGGGTGGTTTCGTTCATCTTCAACACGCAGGCCCCAACGCAGGGCCCACTCGGTGGTCTGGCTCTGCATCCACTCCAGTCCGGCGTCGAGCATCGCCGGAGAAATCAGAAATCCGTGGCGGTACAAACCGTTCAGGCTGATGTGGCGCGGGCCGTGCAAGGTGATGCAGGGCAGATTGTCGGCCAAAGTGGGGCGGGCCTGGGTCGAAATTTCCAGAATGCGCGCCTCGCCAAAGCCGGGGTGGACGGTATAGGCGGCACTCAGTAATTCGAGGGTGGAGCGCACGCTGGCTTCGGACAGGTCTTCGGACTCGATCTCGGTGGCACCGATCACAAACAGGTGATTCGGCTTGGGGGCGATGTAGATCGGATAACGGGGGTGGATCAAACGGGTGGGGCGCTGCAGCGATACGTCAGGGGCAAAAAGGCGGATGACCTCGCCACGCACGCCGCGCAGTCGCAAGCGGTCGCGCGCACCCAAGCCGCGACAGTCGATCAGCCAGTCGGGCGCATCAGGGGCATGGAGGTCAAAATCAGACGGGCTGCGGGGTGATTGCCAATGAAGGGTCACTTTGGGCTCGCGTTGCAGCGCGCGCAGCAGGGCCTGCAACAGCGCCCGGTTGTCCAATTGGCCTTCGCCGGGCAAATAGAGGCCTTGGGTGAATCGCCCCGCCAGACTGGGTTCGAGGTCAGCCAGTCGGGTGCCATCGGCTTTCTCCAGTTCCGGCAATTCGGGGCAATCGCGGCCGGTTTGGCGCAACATCTGCTCAAACTGTTTGGCCAGCGGGGCATCCTGGCGGTGCCAGACGATCAGGCTGCCGTTGTGCTGGCTGAACACCGGTTCAGGCAAGTCGGCCAGCAGGCTTTGCCAACGCCCGATCGAGTGATGGCCCATGCGCACCACACTGGTCTCGGTGATGGCCGATTCGGCCAAGGGGGCCAGCATGGCTGCGGCGATGCGGGCGGCGGCACCCATGGCGTCCGCTCCCTGGGCCTCGTGGACCTCGACCTGGTGACCCTGGCGGGCCAGCGCATGCGCCATCAGTCGACCCATCAGGCCGGCACCCAAAACCACACAGCGCAATGCGCTTGAAACTCCCTGTGTCATGTCCGATATTGTCCCCGATCGCAAAGCCCCATGGGGCAGCCTGCGTATGATTCAGGTCATGAATGCGAAAAACACTTTGATCTATCCCCGTGTGTTGACCATTGCCGGCTCGGACAGTGGCGGCGGGGCAGGCGTTCAGGCCGACCTCAAAACCATTGCCGCCTTGGGTGGTTATGGCATGACCGCGCTGACCGCCTTGACGGCCCAAAACACCCTGGGTGTGCAGGCGATTCATGCCGTGCCTGCGGCTTTTTTAAAAACCCAGTTGCAGTCTGTTCTCGATGACATCGGGGTCGACGCCATCAAAATCGGCATGTTGCATGCCCCTGAAATCGTCGAGGTCGTCGCCTGGGCCATCGACCACTACCAGCCCGCCCATGTGGTGCTGGATCCTGTGATGGTGGCCACCAGCGGCGACCGGTTGATTGCCCAGGAGACGGTGGCCGAATTGGTCCGACAGTTGTTTCCCCGCGTGACCCTGATCACCCCCAATCTGGACGAGGCCGAGTGGTTGCTGGGCCACCCCATCGGCACGGCTCAAGACTTGCCCGGGGCTGCGAGAGAGTTGCTGGCTCTGGGGGCGCGGGCTGTGTTGCTCAAGGGCGGTCATCTGGCCGGCGATGAGGTGGTCGATTGGCTCGAGGTGCCGGGTTCAGAACCCCGGCGCCTGGCCAGCGCCCGCATCGACAGCCCCAATGTGCATGGTACCGGTTGCACCCTCTCGTCAGCCATCGCCACCCACCTGGCTTTGGGGCATGCCCTGGCCGAGTCGGTGAGTTTGGCGCGTGCCTACATCTTGCGGGCGATCGAGGCCGGTGCGGCCTACCGCTTGGGGCAGGGGCACGGTCCCCTCAACCACGGGTTTGCGCCCGTGGCGATGCGCTCGCGTCAGGGCTGAACTTTCAGGCGCGTTTGCAGGCGCGACGAAGAGGTGGTGTATTCCAGGGTGATGGGTCCGCCGGTCAGCCGTTCGGCGGCGCCGTAAGCCGCCAGCGTGGCCTCATGAAAGCCGCAGGCGATCAGCTTGCGCTTGCCGGGGTAGTGGTTGATGTCGCCCACCGCATAGATGCCGGGCACGCTGGTGCCAAAGTCACGCGTGTTGACCTCAATTTGGCGCCGCGCCATGGCCAATCCCCAGGTGGACACAGGGCCCAGTTTGGGGCTCAGCCCCAGGCACTGCACCAGCACCTCACAAGGCAAGCTGAAGGTATCGCCGTCGGGCGGAGCGATCTGCAAAGCGCGCAAATGTCCTTGTTCGGCCTCCATCCCTACGGGTTGGCCGACCACGAAGCGCACCCGCTGCGCCTCGATCTGCGTTTGCAACCAGTGGGCCTGTTGCGGTTCCAGGTCCAGTTTGTTGCGGCGGTGCAGCAAGGTCAGGCTGGCCACCGGTTGCGCCAGCCAATGCCGCAGGGACTCAATCACCAGCCCATCACCGCCCGCAACCACAACGTGCGCAGCGGTGGGGCCGGGCGGCACCGTGTCGCCGGCGTGGTAAACCCCTGACAGTCTGTCCAGACCTTCCAGTGCCAGGGAGCGGGGCATAAAGGCGCCCATTCCGGCGGCAATGAAGACGGTTTGAGTCTGGATTTCAAGTCCGCGCGTGGTGCGAACCACAAATTGCCCGGTGGGGCTGGCCTCAACTTGGGCCACTTGCTGGCCCAGTTCGATGGGCGTTTCAAAGGGCGCGATTTGCTGCAGCAGTTGGTCGACCAGGTGTCGGCCAGTGCTGCGCGGCAAACCGGGGATGTCGTAGATGGGTTTATCGGGGTAGAGCTGGCTGCATTGACCGCCAACCTGGGGCAACACATCGATGATGCGGCACGTTAAGCCCAGCAAGCCCAGTTGGAAGGCCTGATACAGGCCGACCGGCCCGGCACCGATGACCAGGGCTTGGGTGTTCAGCGCTTCAACTCCGCCAGCTTGCCGGTTTTGTCTTTCCAGTCGTCGGCATCGGGCAAAGGGGCTTTGCGCTTGGTGATGCTGGGCCAGCCCAGTTGCGACAACTCGGCATTGAGTTTGACCATGTGCTGCTGACCGTCGGGCACGTCTTCTTCGGCGTAAATGGCATTGACCGGGCATTCGGGGATGCAGACTGCGCAGTCGATGCACTCATCGGGGTCGATGGTGAGGAAGTTGGGGCCTTCGCGGAAACAATCGACGGGGCAAACATCGACGCAGTCGGTGTATTTGCAACGGATGCAGGCTTCGGTGACGACGTGGGTCATGGTCTGTAAAGTGTCAACATGCCCTGACAGGGCGACGATCAGATTTTACCCTGATATCAGGCGATCAGGGCGGCCGCGCTGGTGCGGTGGGTCGCGGTGTCCACCAGCACCAGGGCACCCAGGCCGCGCGAGGTGGTGTAGGGCAGTGCCGGTATGTCTTGTTGCAGCTGCAACTGCACCAGGCCGATTTCATTGGCTTGCAAAGACTGGGCAGGCTGCGCCAGCAGGGTCTGGATGTCGAGGCGGTGCGAAATGGCTGTCACGCGAGCCTTGACCCAGCGGCGCCCATGCAGGGCCCAATAAACCCGGCCCGGTTCCAGCGGGGTGTCGTCCATCCAGGCCACGGTGGCCTGGATGTCTTTGCGGGCCGGGGGGGCGGCGTCGGCCAACAACCAGTCGCCCCGCGAGACATCGACCTCGCGGTCAAGCACCACGCCCGCGCTGTGGCCCTGGATGCTGCTCGCTTCCCGCCGCACGGCATCCATCAGGCGAGCCACCACGGCGGTTTGGCCGCTGGGGAAAATGCGCACGCGCTGGCCCGGGCTCAGGCTGCCCGCGGCCAGTCGGCCCCAGAAGACCCGACGCCCGGTTTCGGTGACGGCGCTGTCGTGGTTTTTTTCGACCCACTGCACCGGAAATGCCAACTCCAAATGTGCATCGCCCGGGGTGTTGGGCAAAGTCTCGAGCAATGTCAGCAAGCTCGGCCCGCGGTAGCCGCACCACTCGCCGTGGGGCTCGGTCACATTCCAGCCTTTCAGGGCTGAAATCGGCAAAATGCCCCGGGGGGTGATGCCCGCGCCTTGTGCGAATGACAACAAAGCTTGGCGGATCCGACCAAAGGCCAAAGGGGCATCGGCAACGGCATCGAGTTTGTTGATCGCAAAGACGATCGAGGGCACCCGCAACAGATGCGCCAGCAGGCTGTGACGACGCGTTTGGGGCAACAACGCGACCGATTCGGTTTGGGTGTTGAGCTTGGTGGCGTCGACCAGCACCACCGCTGCGTCCGCGCTGCTGGCAGCGGTCACCATGTTGCGGGTGTATTGTTCGTGACCGGGGGCGTCGCCGATGATGAATTTGCGCTCGGCGGTGCTGAAATAACGATAAGCCACGTCGATGGTGATGCCTTGTTCGCGCTCGGCGCTCAGGCCATCGGTCAGCAAAGCCAGGTCGGTTTGGCCCTGGCGTTGCACGCCCGCCAGTTGATCCGACAAGACGGCTTGGGAGTCGACCAGCAGGCGGCCGATCAGGGTGCTTTTGCCGTCGTCGACCGAACCGCAGGTGATGAATTTGAGCGCTTCCATCAGAAGTAACCGTCCTTTTTGCGTTTTTCCATCGAGGCGTCCGAGGTCTGGTCGTCCATCCGGGTGGCCCCGCGTTCGCTGACTTCGGCGGCCAGGGTTTCGATCACGATCTCTTGCGGGGTGCGGGCCAGACTGGCCACCGGGCAGGTGCAGGTGATGTCGCCGACAGTGCGAAAGCGCACCGGGCGGTTGACGACAGTTTCGCCGTCCCGGGCGGGCGTGAGTTCGGTCACGGGCACCAGCAGGCCGCGGCGTTCGACCACCGCCCGGTCGTGGCTGTAATAGATCGAGGGCAGGGCCAGGTTTTCGCGTTCAATGTATTGCCAGACATCGAGCTCGGTCCAGTTGGAAATCGGGAACACGCGGAAGTGCTCGCCGGACTGGAGCCGTGTGTTGAACAAGGTCCAGAGCTCTGGCCGCTGGTCTTTGGGTTGCCACTGGCCGAAGCTGTCGCGGTGGCTGAAGATGCGCTCTTTGGCCCGGGCTTTTTCTTCATCGCGGCGGGCGCCCCCGATCAAGGCATCAAAGCGAAATTCCTCGATCGCTTCGAGCAAAGTCACCGACTGGTGGGCATTGCGGCTTTCCCCCGGATGGGCCAGGCGCACGGTGCCCCGGCGCATCGAGTCTTCGACGCTGCGCACGATCAGCTGGGCACCGAGTTCGGCGGCCCGTTGGTCACGGAACTGGGTCACTTCGGGGAAATTGTGTCCGGTGTCGATCATCAGCAAAGGGTAGGGCAGGCGACCTTTTCCAAACGCTTTTTCGGCGCAGCGCAGCATGACCAGAGAGTCTTTGCCACCCGAAAACAGCAAGGTCGGGCGCTCGAAAACGGCGGCCACTTCGCGCAGGATGAAGATGGTTTCTTCTTCCAGCGCGTCCAGGTGACTGTTGCTCAGCGCGGTCAGGTGGGCGGTGTCGGTGATGGCGTTCATGCGGTTCTCGTGTGCAGGCCACATTCTTTGGCCGATTCGTCTTCCCACCACCAGCGGCCAGCCCGAAAGGGCTCGCCCAGGCTGATGGCGCGGGTGCAGGGGGCGCAGCCGATGCTGGGGTAAAACTCATCGTGCAGCGGGTTGTAGTCAATCTGATTTTCTAAAATAAAATGCCAAATATCTCCCATTGTCCACAATGCCAAAGGATTATATTTGGTTCGACCTGAAGGCCCTTGTTCGCTGGTGTCAATCAGTTCGACCTCGGCACGCTCGTCGGATTGTTCCCGGCGCAAGCCGGTGATCCAGGCGGTTTGGCCCTGCAAGGCGCGCGACAGCGGCTCGAGTTTGCGCAACCGGCAGCAATCCTTGCGCCGTTCGATGCTTTGCGTGATGGCGTTTTGGCCATGCCGAGCCACCCAGGCGATGACCTGCTCGTGATCGGGGCGAAACACCTCGAGTTGCCAGCGTCCACTGGCTTGCTGACGCTCGAGCAGGGCCAGGGTCTGGTGATGCAAGGCGCCGGTGTCCAGCACAAAAACCGGGATCGGCAATTGAAGTTGCGCGATCAGGTGGCTGATCACCACGTCTTCTGCCCCCAGGCTGGAGGCTTGTTTGAGGTGGCGGTGGGTGGCGCTGGCCAGTTGCAGCAGTTGTCGGGTTTCGGCCAGCTTTTGCTCAAAGTCCGGGCTGGCCTGGGCCAGCCTTTGGGGGGCGTTCAGGCCAGGTTTCAGGGCGTTCATGCAGACTCCCGGGCAAAGTGCGGCAAGGGTTGGCGGGCATCGCCCTGATAGTTGGGCAGACCGGTCGACAGCAAGCGCCGGGCGGTGTCCATGGACTGGTCGGCGCGCAAGACGGCGCTGGAAAAACCGCAGCGTTGCATCTGCACCAGTTGATCCACCAGCACATCTCCGGTGGCCCGGATGTCTCCGGCAAAGCCGCGCCGGCGCAGCACACGGGCCTGGCTGTAGGCGCGTCCGTCGGTGAATTTGGGCAGACTCAGTTCGATGCAGGTCACACCATCGAGCGCCACGGCGGCGGCATCGGCGGTGTTGTCCAGGCGCAGGGCTTGGGCGTCGGCAGTTGGGTGTGGCAAAAGGTTCATGACGGGCTCATTCGGTGACGGTGCTGCGGGCGGTGATGTGACGCACCTGGTGCGCGGCGGCCTTGAATGGCTCGTGACCGATGCGGCGCAAGGCCTTGATGAAAGTTTCGTTGGCCTGACGCTGCTGCACATAGACGCCCAAAATCGCCTCGATGGCATCGAGCACCTCGGCGGCGGCAAACGAGGGGCCAATGACTTTGCCGGGCTGGGCGTTGCCACTCAAGGCAGAACCATCGGATCCGCCCAAAGTGATCTGGTACCACTCCTGCCCGTCTTTGTCGACGCCCAATATGCCGATGTGGCCGCTGTGGTGATGGCCACATGAGTTGATGCAACCGCTGATGTGCAGGTCGACCGGCCCCAGGTCGTCCAATTCATCCAGGTCCTGGTAGCGGGTGGTGATTTCGGCCGCCAGTGGCAAGGAGCGTGCGTTGGCCAAGGCGCAGTAGTCGCCTCCGGGGCAGGCGATGATGTCCGACAACAAGCCGATGTTGGGTTTGGCCAGCCCGAGCCGCCGCGCTTCGCGCCAGAGTTCGGGCAATTGGTCGCAGGGCACCCAGGGCAGGAGCAGGTTTTGTTCGTGCGTCACGCGCGCTTCGCCGCTGGAAAACCGTTCGGCCAGCAGAGCTGCGGCGTCGAGTTGATCGGCGTTGGCGTCGCCCGGCGCCTGGCCAATGCGCTTGAACGACAAGGTCACGGCTCGCAGGTCAGGGTTGCGGTGGGTGTGCACGTTGCGCTGTAGCCAACGCAAAAATTCGGCGTCGTCTTCGGCGGCGGCTTTCAGGATACGCGCCATCTTTTGGTCGGCGTCGTTGCGATTGCAGACTCCAGCCGGTGCTTCGAAATGCGCCTGAACGCGTTGCAGTTCGGTATCGCTGACGCGATGCACGCCGCCTTGCGCCAGCACCCGCTGATACTCGGCTTCGACCTCGGTGGCAAAGCGCGGACCTTCGGCTTTGACCAGGATTTTGATTCGGGCTTTGTACAGATTGTCACGCCGTCCCCACAGGTTGTAGGTGCGCACCAGCGCTTCGAGGTAATTCAAAATCTCGACTGCCGGCAAAAACTCGCGCAAGACGGTGCCGATGATGGGCGTGCGACCCATGCCCCCGCCCACCTGAACCTGAAATCCCAACTGCCCGCCCGCATCGAGTTTGAGTTGCAAGCCGACATCGTGCCAGCCGATGGCGGCGCGGTCTTCGGCAGCGCCGGTGATCGCGATTTTGAATTTGCGCGGCAAATAGGCGAATTCCGGATGCAGGGTGCTCCACTGGCGCATGATTTCGGCCCAGGGGCGAGGATCGGCGACTTCGTCGGGGGCGATGCCCGCCAGAGCGTCGCTGGTGATGTTGCGGATGCAATTGCCACTGGTCTGAATTCCGTGCATATCGACTTCGGCCAGCAGGTCCATGACATCGGCGCTGCGTTCGAGCGGGATCCAGTTGAACTGGACGTTTTGACGGGTGGTGAAGTGCGCCACGCCATGCACCAGTCGGGGCGCGGGGCGCCCCGGGTCGATGGTGTCTTGCTGTTGCTGGGCATGGGCCAGCACATCGGGACCGGGGCGGTCGAACTCACGGGCAATGCGGGCCAGCGCACGCAACTGGTCGCTGCGAATTTCGCCGTAGGGCACGGCGACCCGCAGCATCGGCGCGTAGCGTTGCACATACCAGCCGTTTTGCAAGCGCAGCGGGCGGAATTCATCTCCGCCCAACTCACCCGACAGGTGACGTTGCAATTGGTCGCGGTACTGGGCAGCGCGTTGGCGCACAGCGGTTCGGTCAAATTCGGTGTAGGCGTACATGGGGGTTCAAGGCATGCAATGAGCCTGAACTTTAATCCCTCTATATTCCAAATCAAACGATTATTTGGTCATTGATATATGTTAATTGAGATATATAAACCCATGCAAGGCCATCACCCGTTCAGTCAGCCCCATGACGCCGGGCATGGATGCTTCTGGACAGGCTCCCCGGCAGGGGACTCGGGGTGTCGGTCATCCAGGCCGCCAATTGTTCGGCGCACAAGGTCGATACCGTCAGTCCGCGTGCGCCCAAACCCGCCAGAACCCACAGACCCGGTGCCTGCGATGTTGCCACAGGCCCGACCCAAGGCAGGCGATCGCGCACGGTGGCCCGCACGCCGGCCCAGGCACCCCATTGACCCATCGGGGGCAAGCTTGTGGCTGATTCAGGGGCCAGCTGTTGCCAGCGTCGGGCATTGAGGGCGTGATCGTCTGCGCGCACCTCAGGCTGATCGCTGCTGCGATCAAAGGTGGAGCCGACCAGCCAGCAGTTGGGCCCACCCAGGGGCACCTGCGGGATGATGCTGCCGTCGCCGTTGCGAGGGCGTTGTGGCCATTCATCGGGAATCGGATCGGGGATGGGGCCGAAGCTGACTTGACCGCGCACAGCTTGCACAGGCAAATCCACGCCACAACCGGACCACAGCGATGCGCTGGCCGGCCCCATGGCAACCACCACCGCTGTGCCCCCGGTCATTTGGCGTCGATCGGAACCCTGCACGATCCACCCGTTGGCATGGTGACGCAGTTTCTGTGCCTGCCAGCCCCAAACCGTTTCAATCAGGGGGTGATCGATCAGGGCATGGATCAGCCGCGCGGGTCGCAGCCAACCAGCCCGGGGTTGATGCCAGCCTTGTGGCTGGGCCTGCCACCAGTCGCCGCGCCACTCTGAGAGATCGGGGGCTTGGGTGTACCAGCCCCGCGACAGCATGTCGTCGGTGGGCGGTTGGCGTCGGGCTTTGACGCCCAAGAGGCGTTCATCGAGCCCGCACGAGGCCCAATCCGCTTCGCTCAAACTTGCGGCCAACCGGCTGCGGGTGTGGCGCAAACCCAATCGGGTCAGGCGCGACAGGGCGATGTCGTCGCCGCTGGTGTGGGCGGCAAACAGTCCTGCGGGCAGGCCGGACGCTCCCGCTGCCGGGCCCACCGCGTCGATCAGTCGCACCGCTTGGCCGCGCTCAGCCAACGATCGCGCGACTTGCACCCCGGCCAACCCGGCGCCCAACACCCAGACCGGGTCGTTGGGGCGCGTCGGCTCCGCATTCAATGCGCCATGATGGGGTGGGCAGCAAGCGCTGAGGGCTTCCTTTTTGGGCGGCAGGCCAGGGCGTTTGCTGACCTGCAAGCCCAGTGCCTGGAGTGCCCGGGTGACTTGGCCGTTGACGCACCAGGTGGCCCAGCGGGTGCCCGGCCGACTGAGTCGAGCCAGTTGCGACAGCACCCGGGGACTCCACATGGCCGGGTTGACGCGCGGTGAAAACCCGTCCAGATAAACACTGTCGGCCCGCAGTTCGAGTTCGGGCAAGGCGAGTTCGCTCTCGCCAATGACCAGATCCAGTGTGACTTGACCCGCCTCGAAGCTCAGGCGGTGCATGCCCGGCAACAAGCCCCACCATTGGGATGCCAAGGCATGGCTGAGTTCGGTCAATTCCGGCCAGGGCTGAGCGCTGCGCACCAGGTCAGCGGCCAACACCGGGTGCGCCTCGGTGGCCACGCAGTGCAAGCGGCTGGGTCGGGCAGGATCGGCACGCCAGGCTTGCCAGGTGGCCAAAAAATTCAGACCCAGGCCAAAACCGTTTTCCAGCACGCACCAATGGGGGCGATGGCGCCACAGGGCCCCAGAGCCCAGCAATTCGCATCCTTGCAGGAACACGTGGCGGGCTTGCGCCAAGCCATGGTCACCCGATCGACCTTGGCTGCGGTAGATGTCGCGGTACAGGGCGCTGCGTGGCAAGCCATCGCCGTCCCAGGTCACCGCCGGCATGGTGAATCAGGCCTGCGGGGGCACGTAGCCTTGAGCCTGGTCGGCGCCGGCGCCAAAAAAGTGGTTTTCCATCTGGCGCGCCAGGTACTGGCGGGCACGCTGGTCAGCCAGGTTGAGGCGGTTTTCGTTGACCAGCATGGTCTGGTGCTTGAGCCAATCGGCCCAGGCCTGCTTGCTGACGTTTTCCCAAATGCGTTTGCCCAACTCACCGGGGTAGGGTGGGAAGTCGAGGCCTTCGGCCTCGGTGCCGAGTTTGATGCATTGAACGGTGCGTGCCATAACGGGTTTCCTTCAGATGTTTTTGACCAGGACCTGGCTCTTGCGGTCCCAGCTGTATTTGCGTTTGCGGGCTTCGGGTAGCCAATCGGGATCCACCTGCACAAAGCCACGCCGCAAAAACCAGTGGGTGGTGCGGGTGGTGAGCACGAAGATGCTTTTGAGGCCCATGGCGCGAGCGCGTTGCTCGACGCGTTTAAGTATTTTCTCGCCGTCGCCTTGACCTTGCGATTGTGGGGATACCGTCAGGGCCGCCATTTCAGCGGTGCCCGCCTCGGGGTAGGGGTACAGCGCGGCGCAGCCAAAAATCACGCCATCGTGGTCGATGACGGTGTATTGTTCGACATCGCGCTCGATCTCGGTGCGGTCGCGCCGCACCAGGGTGCCGTCTTTTTCAAACGGCTCGATCAGTTGCAAAATGCCGCCCACGTCTTCGTGGGTGGCTTCGCGCAATTCTTCGAGTTTTTCGTCGACCACCATGGTGCCGATGCCATCGTGCATGTAGATTTCAAGCAGCAGGGCACCATCGACGGCAAACGGCAAAATGTGACTGCGCTCAACCCCGCCGACACATGCCTTGACACAGTGTTGCAAATAAAAGCCCAGGTCAGAGGGGTCGTTGGCGGGCGGCAAGCTGTTGAGCAGGCGCCGGGCATCGGCCAAAGAGAGTTCGGTGTCGATGGGGTTGTCTTCCCCGGAGGGTTCGTTCGGACGCGTCCGGATGCCAGGGGTTTCGGTCACAAAGAGCAGCTTGTCAGCTTGCAAGGCCATGGCCACCGAGGTGGCGACCTCTTCCATGGTCAGGTTGAAGGCTTCGCCGGTGGGCGAAAACCCCAGAGGCGACAGCAGCACCAGCGAGCCGGCGTTCAGGGTCTGGGTGATGCCCGCCACGTCGACTTTGCGCACCAGACCGGAGTGCATGAAATCGATGCCGTCGACGATGCCCACGGGCCGGGCAGTCAGGAAGTTGCCCGAAATGACGCGCACGGTGGAACCGGCCATGGGGGTGTTGGGCAAGCCCATGCTGAAAGCAGCCTCGATCTCGTAGCGCAGTTGGCCGGCGGCTTCCTGGGCGCAATCGAGGGCCACACTGTCGGTGATGCGCATGCCATGCGAATAGCGGGCCGAGTGCCCCTTGAGGCGCAGTTGTTCGTTGACTTGGGGTCGAAAGCCGTGCACCAGCACGATTTTGACGCCCATGCTTTGAATCAGGGCGATGTCTTGCACCAGGTTGGGCAGTTTGCCGGCTTCGATGGCTTCACCCGCCACGCCCACCACAAACGTTTTGCCGCGATGCATGTGGATGTAAGGGGCGACCGACCTGAACCACGGGACAAAGGTGAAGTTGAAAACGGCGGACATGGTCAAGCTGGATTGAAGGCAGGGATAATGCCTGATTGTCCATCAATCTTGCGCGTTTTCTCGTGTCGTTGACCCACAACTTACAGATCGATTTTCCGGAGTCCTTGCCTGTTTCAGCCCGTCGGCACGAGATCGAACAGGCCATGCGCGAGCATCAGGTGATCATCGTCTGCGGTGAGACCGGCTCGGGCAAGACGACACAGTTGCCCAAAATCGCCTTGGCGATGGGACGGGCAGCCCGGGTGGAGGGGCAGCGCCAGCGACTGATCGGCCACACCCAGCCACGCCGGATCGCGGCCAGCTCGGTCGCCAAGCGCATTGCCAGCGAGCTCCACACCCCATTGGGGCAGGTGGTGGGCTACAAGGTCAGGTTCCAGGATCGCCTCGAACCGGGGGCCCAAGTCAAGCTGATGACCGACGGGATTTTGCTGGCTGAGACCCAAAGCGACCCCTTGCTGCGGGCGTATGACACGCTGATCATCGATGAGGCGCACGAGCGCAGCCTGAACATTGATTTTTTGTTGGGTTATTTGCGCCAGTTGTTGCCGCGTCGCCCCGATCTGAAACTGGTGATCACTTCAGCCACCATCGATGCCGACCGATTTGCCCGTC
>JACCDW010750537.1_pt1 | contig 88213 bp, 69 predicted proteins | sample 7449781 | NCBI WGS metagenome assembly JACCDW01 (sample SAMN15323449, study PRJNA562643) | freshwater metagenome | isolation source: river surface water | place: USA:Blue River Watershed | collected 2017-08-18
GCCACCCCCCTTGACAGGGGGGCAGGACTCGGATCATCGCCCCCCTGTCAAGGGGGGTGGCCCCGCTAGGGGTCGGGGGGTTTAATGAGACAAACTCGATAACTTACTTAATAAGTGTAAATATAACTAAACATCACACCAAACAAAGATGCCGAGCTATTACTTTCTTTAACGCTGGCACGGCTAACATCAATGGCAAGGTTGTTCATAAATTTATATCCCAAAGAAATCTGAGTTTGATGATCGCGGATGTTATTGGTTCTTTGGTTTTGGTTAATTCTTCTGTAGATCTGAGAAACACTTGCTGTCCAACCACTGTATTTACCGATCAAAGCCATAGTTAAGTAATTTGCGTTACGACCTCTTTCACCAGTGAAATTGTTAAGTCGTGACAATTCAACAAACGGAATCACCGAAGTATTTGAACCAACTTTGTAAAGATATTCTGAACCAAAAACGTAACCAGTTTCACGTGCTCTTTCAGTTCCAACATTACCCTGATTTACACCTAAACTTCTGTAGCCCAAATTATAAAACCAGTTTTCGCGACCAAAAAATTTGTCACCCTGAAAACTCAAAGAGTAAGATGACAAAGTACCGGTATTACCAGCTAAACCATTATTTTTACTTTCAGTATTACGACCATTAATCGCACCGCTTAGTCCGGTAGTATCGTTGAAGAAAGTGTTAATCGATAACTCACCACCTTCAAGCAAAGCAGTAACGCCGCCGCCCAATTTTTCTCTAAGCTCGTAGTCTTTAGTGATGTCTTGGCTGAACACACCAATTCTTTTATTATTTTTGTAAGCAGTACCAAAGCTTGGATTAAATTTACCGATGAAGAATCTCATATCTTCATCTTCATATTGGGCTTTCAACTCTTCGATTAAAAGTCCGGTATCCATTGGGTGAAAGCCACGATTATCTGACAAGAAAGTTCTAGTTCTTTCTGGATTTACTGGATCTCTGGTTGTGTAAACATCTGATGGATTAAGCTTCCACAAAGTTTTTGCCGACCAATTTTTATTCATGTTTAATGAAAAATTGGACTCGATATTCATGTAAGCGTTATTAGGAGAAACACCAGTAGCAGTAGTTGAAAGCACTCTGTCAGTTTTAAATTGGAATAAAGTTTGTCCTGAAACGTTGGGATATTGCTGACTTCCCGCTGCGAAAGAATCGAAAGAAAATGCAGCAAAAGTTGAGAAGAAAAGTGCAAAATGTTTTTTCATTTTTAAAAAATTTGAAATTTTGGCGCTGTCGCAAATCAAGTTTTTCTAAGAAATTTTTGATTTGCGGCTTCACCTTTGTGAGATCTCTTGAGAGCTTGATGCTCTAGTCCTTGTTCAGTATAACAGTAACCGATGTTCCAACATTTACTTCGCTTTCGATTAAAAGAGAACCACCGTGTAATTCAATAAAATATTTCGTTAAATATAAACCAATTCCCGTTCCCGCAACTGCCAAAGTATTTTTAGCACGGAAGAATTTCTGACCGATGTGAGATAAATCTTCTTTAGGAATTCCGATACCTTGATCGACTACACGAATCAAAACTCTTTTGTCGGTATCTTTCGATAAAACTTTTACCGTCGAATCGTTTTTAGAATATTTGATCGCGTTGGAAATAATGTTAGTAAATGCGTGGTCGAGCAATTTATTGTCGCCATGAAAATTAGTTGGCAAATCATCAATTCGGGTCAACACAGTAATGTTTTTCTGCACCGCTAAGTTGGAATTCTTTTCGATGATGTCGAGTACAAAAGCTTTTAAATCAAAAGTTTGTTTCTCGACTTTGATATTGTTTTGTCCGTTCTCCATTTTCGCCAAATTCAGCGTTGAATGAATCAAACCATTCATGCGTGAAATACCGCTTTTAATGCGATCTAGCGACTTATCAACCGATTCTTCCTTAACGTTAAGAGACTTCAATTTTCGCGCCAACAATTCTCTAGTACTGTCAATAATTTGCAGCGGCGTTTTAAATTCGTGCGACACCAAAGCGACAAATTCGCTTTGCATTTTACGCATGTTTTTTTCTTCCTTCAGCGCTTCTTTTAATTGTTTGGTTTTCTCCAATAATTCATGGTTGGAAACCATTACTCTTTCCACCGAATAAGCGCGATCAATCGCAATTGAAAATTGATCTGCCACCGTTTCCAACAAATCAATTTCATCAACCAACCAACTTCTTTTTTGTGATTGGTGAATGTAAATACCACCGTTTACCACCTCGTTGAAAGACGTGGTAATACTGATCTGGGAGACAATGTTGTATTTCTCACAAATCTCACGAATTTGGTTAAAATTGTTGTCGTTCTCAACGTCATCAACAATTATCAGCGAACTTCTTTTATTTTTATTGCCGACTTTTTTGTAAAAATAATTTTGGAAATTGATGTAGTCGGCGAGCATTTTCAAATTCTCTGGATCGGAACTACTCTTGAACATCGGCTCGCAATCAGAGTTACAATATTCGGTAATAAAATTGGTGTTGCCTTTGCGATAATCGTGAAGCAAGCAGCGATCAACTTTCAAATGCTGACACAACATTTTCGAGATCTCGTAAGCAATATCACGAATCGACAAATCAGAAACGATTAAATAACCAACTTCACGCAGCAATCTTTCATTACGCAGTGCGCGTTCTAAATTTTTCAGAAGAACAACGTTAGAGTTTGATGGAGTTTCTTTAACCAACGCCAGATCAAATTCTTCGAAAGTAAAAGTTGCATAAGATTTTGGATTAAAATGCGGATCTGAAATTTTTTGCTCGAGAGTTTTTTCCGGCTCTTCAATTGGTTGAAAATTAATTTTCAGCTTAATGTTTTTTGGATCAGCTTTGTGATCAGGAATAGTTACAATTACTGATGATTGGTGAAAATCTTTTACCGCTTTAATCAAACGTATGTACTCAATCTGGTCTTCCGATGAGTAATCGAAATCAAGATCGTTAAATAAAAAGTCGTAACTTTTTCCAATTAAATTTGCTTCGCTTATGCCAAAAATTTGGTAGAATTTTTCGTTAGCGTAAATGATCGAAAGATAGTTGGGATTGTTTTCTTTCACCCTACAAAGCAATGTCGCTTCGGGTTTTTCTTTGATTTTGTTTTTTAGTTCTTGATCAAGAACATCAACCATTTCAGCTGCAGGTTCTTGGTTTATTGCAGTAGTTTGTAGATTCTCTTGAGCAATGGCTGGATCAGACATGTGTTGGCTATAACGACGGTAATTTTTTTCCTAAAGTAAGTTTAAAATGGTGCTGTCGTAAATCAGGTTTTTCTAAAAAATTTTGATTTGCGACAATGCCAAAATAACTTTGAGAAATGGACTATTACTCGCGAAAATTAATCAACATTTTTATGTGAATAAAAAAAATTTTCATTTTTTTGTTCACACAAATTCTTCGCAAGACGGGACTTGTAATCCCGTCTTAAAATTCATGCAAAAATCAAAATCTGAAAATGAACGTGTGGACGGAGTTACAAAACTCCGTCCAGCTATGGGAATAACTTTTATATCTAATGAGCAGCAACCGTAACTCCTCTGCTACCAAAGCCAAAGGCTCTGCCGACAGCAGCTGTGCATGTAGTATTTGGCCTCAAACCACTCAACCTTGATATCGCAGTATCCTGAGCTCTCATTTTTTCTTCGAGCTTCTCAATGATTTTGGATAGATCACTTTCTATCGCTACTGGAAGCATAGCAGCACGATCTATCAAAGACTGAGGCACTTCGCCAGTTGCTGAAAACCTATAATTCCGAGGATTAGCTTCATGCAAAGCCCCAACTCTAAATCCTTCTTTTGATAGGGTTCCATCGCCATTCATACGTTCAACAACAAATCCCTTTTCGCGATCATATTCTGTGATTTGATAAAGCACGTCTTTTTGTCCAGATTTAATCGTAATTAGTGTATTCTCAGACTGCTTTGCCCAAGCTAGTGCTTTAGTTGCTCTGGCAGCTTCAACAACTTCATGATCTCGAACTACCGATGATTTTTTCGCTGCCTCACGATCAGGATCAGCATCTGCAATAATAATTTCCGCATAAGCTTTTACTGCTGGGAAATATTTTTTCTGTGCAAGTGCTGCCATTAAAGGAAGCGCTTCATCAATTGAAGCAGTGGTAGAAGTATTTTCCAATCTTAACAGATTTGCCAAATTATACTGAGCCGGCGTATAACCCATAGAAGCAGCAGATTGGTAACTTGTTTGCGCTTCAGCATTACCTTTACCACTAATCAATCCCATTTCACAAAAAACACCATACATGTTTCTTAAGTGAGCACTAGGGCTATCTTTAAAGCAGGTATTACTTGCAGCAAAATTTGTTAACACTTCCTTAACCTGACCACCAATTTGTCTATGATTATTTCCGTAGTAATTATCAATCACAATTCCACCACCATTTTGTGCAACTGAACTAATTCTTTTTTGATGCGATGCTAATCCAAAGAAATCTCTAGCAATGTATTCTGCCTCAAATTTATCCATTCCCTTAATTTTGGATAATTTTTCAACAAGACCAAGTAAAGCTTTTTCTTCCAAACCAGTAGAGTTTCTGGCAAGTGCTCTTTCATTATCTGCTACCATCTGCCTTAAAATTTTCGTCAGTAGCTCATCTTCAAGACCAGTACCTTCTTTACCATCTGCTGGCTTTCTGTTTTCTTGCAACTCAGCTGTACCCTTCTTCAGAACGTAAACCGCACCATTACCTTTAATTTTGAAACCGTCTTGTTCTCGACCATCTATACTAATCACATAACCGTCGCCAGATTTGGAAACTTTGTAATTAGAAGCTTTTGAAAATCTGCCATTTGGCACTGTGATGGTATTATCTTCAATACCCAGCGAGATAGCACAAGCTTCGAATATACTGGCCTGTCTAGTTAAACTTTTAGCATAATTAGAATTTTGATCAGTAGTTCCTTTAACCGCTTTTCCAGCTATATGCAGTGAAGCCATAGCTCTCATTGAAGAAGTTGAGCCAGCTTCAATACCTTTTCTATATTGCTCGGCAGCGGCCAAACTTGGATTAGTATTAGGACCTAACCTAACTACTGCAGCTGGACCAGAACCTGTGAGTGTTGCTATGTCAGCACCTTTTTCGTAAAGAGAACCAATCTCAGTGTAACATTCCGGTTGTTTATCTGCCATTCTGACAAGAATTTCTAGCGCACCTCTATCTACTAAATTACCGGAACGAAGTTGTTGCTTAACATGAGAAACGGCAGTTGTAAGGTTAACACCTGGAGCTGTAGAATTATATAAACGGTTAGCTTCATCCACATCAACTTCACAACCAATTCCAAGCAAATAGCAAGAAGCCAAAGTCGGAATTGCCGGAGCAAATTTTGGAGAACCAGCATCACCAGCTGCATTTTCAAAACATCTAAACGCATTTCTATCATCTTTTGCTAAATTCGAGCCACCGCACAGATACATCATACCAAGATGATATTGCGCCATTTTGTAGCCTTCCGGCTTGAATGAAATTTCGCTACGATCAGCACGGTTAATATATTCCGCTCCCGCTGCTGACTCAAAACAAGCCCTAGCTTTAGCGTAATCTTTCTTAACACCAATTCCGTTAAAATAAATTTGCCCAGCTAAATCCTGCAATTGAGGATTTTTGCTCCTAGCAAAGTCTGCAACATATCTGTAGGCGAATGCTCTAACAACATCTTGTTCTTCTTTTGGCAAAGATCCCAGTAAATCTTGTTTCGGCTTGTTTGTTTCTCCAGTATTTCTGTCTGGAATATTGCAAAATAATTTAGCAATTCTTTCAGCATCTTCGAGTAAAACTGTTGGAACAGCACTAACTATTGCATCTCTCAAACTGTTGCTAATCGCATCAACTTTACCTTGTGCTACCAAAGAGCGAACTCTTTTAGCTTCTTCATCACCGGTAATTGCCGTCATGATGGTTGAGAAACCTTGACTGCCAATTCCAGCTTTTTGTCCACTAATAGGAAAATCACTTTCTTCACCATTAACAACTCGCTTTGCTACAACCTGACCCGCCTCACCAATTCTGACACGAGAAACTTCTTTACCCGATTTATCTTTGATAACAAAACCTTTTTGCGGATGATATTGTAAAACTTCATGAGCAATTCCAGCATCAGGTTGATGCTGTGAGTTTTCGATCAATGCTGTTAAAGTGTCGGCAATTTTTACGTTTTCTTCATTTTTAGTTGTGTCAACACCAATACCATCACGGTAGCAACGCGCCACATTTTCTAAACCAGCAAGGTCGCCTTGTCTGGCAGCAGCGCAGTAATATTCGAAAGCTTGTCTTTCTCTCTCTTCTTTAGTTGGAGCAACAGTTCCTGCAGCAATATCTCCAAATCCAACAGCATAAGAAGCAATGATGAAATCTTCCTTCGTCTCGTAAATATGTCCCAAATTGTTTTGCGCATGGGCATTGCCAAGATTAGCAGCTGTTAAGAATCCTTGGACTGCAGCAACTTTATCTGGGTTGTCAGCTGGATAATTTTGTTTATGAGAAGCGGCAAAACTGATGTCAAAACTTGTCTTATTAGGTTCTGCATCACAATCAGCACAAAACCTATCTAATAAAACTTTAACAGGATTAGGACCACCCAGAGCAGGATTGAAAGTAGCAATCAAACCCATCGCGCCTTGTCGGTCGTTGGAAATACCGAAGAAACCATCAACAATTTTGCGAGCTTTTTCATCAGCCAATGGATCAGCAGCCACCACTGGTACTCTTTTGATTTGACCAACTAAATCTTCTAAAGCAGTTTTAGACTGTTGTTGCTGTGTAAAGCGAATAAATTCGTTTTGAAGCTGAACAAGTTCGAAAGCGTCAGTAACCGGCTCTGCGGTATCGCTGAATGTTTGAGAGAAAGGACTATAAGAACCCAACATTCTTGGATTTTCCTTACGCTCGATTCGCGATATTACTCCAGCTGTTACAACGTGCGGCGAAGTTCTTGTACCTTGTTGTACAAAATCACCAACCACACAATAGTCATGACCATTCACCGAGAAAGTGTATCTTTCAACTCCATCAATATTTCTTACTGGAAATCTTGATTGAATTTCTCTGATTTCAGCTGAAGGTTTGCCTTCCATTTCATCAGCACGTTTTTGCATTACTAGCAGAGAAATATCCTCTAATCCTTCTACACCATTATCTGTAGTTTTTACATTTTTTTTCGGAGCTTCTATAATCGCAATTTGATGCAACCCAGCATTATCTGTTGTGTTTCCAGAGAGTTTAATTGCAGCAAAATCTATTTCCGCAACAGCGGCCATTTTTTCAACTCTGTCAGCCGCATTAGCCGCATTAGCCGCATTTGGAATACAATAATCACTCATCAAACCATTAGCATCACGCTTATATTGATGCAGAGTTGGTTTTGCATCTGGCTTAGCAGGAGATTTAACGAAATAAATCGTATTTTCCGCATTATCAAGCAATCCAGTTGGAACATATTTATACTCAACATCTGCATCCATCGCTGCCACCACATTATCATACTCAACTTCAGCTTTGTTGACCTTCTCAGCTTTATCAATTCCGCGACCATTGATCAAAGCTCTAACCTGCAAGACTTTATCACGATCAGCCGCATTACCATTGTGATCTTTCACTTCTACTGGAAGTGTAGCATCACCCGGAATTACGATATGATATTTTTTGTCATTGTTGCTCGGATCAGTTAGATAAGATATCTCATAAATATCACTTGGATTAGTTACTTTATCAGTATGATCGTAAGCAGCAACTTTAGTAATTCGATATTTCTCATCCCCAACAGAAAAATCCGCTGAAACTGAATCATCATTTTCGGCGCCTGCATTGTTCACCACTAATCCAAGGCTGTTAAGAAATCTGTAATCGATAACATCCCTCACCGGTGCAGTTTTCAGCTTTGCAACTTGCGCGAAGAACTTGGCCACAAGTGCATCATCAGAAACATCAGCATTAGTGCCCATTCCACCAATAGAAGTCGCTTTTTCTTTAAAAACTTTCCCAGCTGCTACATCTATTCTGTAATAAACTTCCGCAGCAATTTGGTTACCATCTTGATCAACCTGACGCATCAAGAACGGCTTATCCGCTTCTTTAAAAACACGATAAGTCTTATCTCCAGAAACAAATTCGATTTTATTATCGGCGGCAAACTTACATACATCAGGATTGTTCAAAAATTCTGTTGGGAACCTTACAATACCTCTGGTTTCAAGTGTGATGGTGCTAGAGTTGATTGCTCTTCTTGCGTTTATGCGATCTATTTCTACATTTGATCCCTTTATTGCACTAACTCCCGAATCTCTTAAAAAACCAGGATAATCAATTTTGACTGTGGTTTCTGCAAGTCCTTGTTTAATCCTAAAACCAGCATCTCGATCATATCCAACAACCTGATATCCACCAATTTCAGCTTTAGTCTGCAAGGCATAATACATCATTTCTAGGGCGTTTGCCATGTATACATTTTGCGGACTAACAACATCTTTACGATAACACCTTACCAAATCTAAAATTCCATCTTCATAACCCAAATCAACCACAGCTTTTTTATAAAGTTCAAAAGCCCTCGCCTCATTTTTTACAACACCAGTACCATTCTCATAACATTTCGCAAGCTGCATTATCGAAGGTCGGTGACCTAAAGCATCACCTTTTTTGAAATATTCGAATGCTTTTTTGTGATTTTGGTTATCGTAAGTTGGAACGTAAGTATTATACTCCAAATAACGCATCCCAGTTTCAAAGATCGATCTAGCATCTCCAAGATTTGCCCCAGCTTCATAAGCCGAAGTTACCGAACCAAGAGTTAAGCTATTTCCTGAGTAGCTATCACCCAAACCAAGATAGGCTTTGGCATATCCAGCTTTTGTCGCTTCGCCGAATAATGCTCTAGCTTCAGTAATTTTACCTTGTTGTGAATAAATCTCTGCTAGAAGCGATTGAGCAATCGGATTTGGATCATCTGCTCTTGTCGCCATCAACTCAAGAACTTCTAGGTTTCTTGCATTAGCTTCTCTGCTTCTGTCTGGTAAATTATAAAATTGGGCAAAATTACAACCAAGCAATCTAAGATGATCATTAGGCATCTGATCTGAGCCATCTGCCTGCACATCTTTTTTTGCCACAAAACCTCTGTAATTCTGCGCGGCGAAATCAGACACAATATCCAAAATTTCTTTATTCACAGAAACTATATCTGACGAATGGAAATTAACCTTACCTTTAGGATCAACAAAATACCCCGAAAGACCAAGCAAGTTTTCTACTATTCTTTCTGCTTCTTCTTTTCTTTTAGCTTCGTAACCGAGAACAGTATTGGGGAAACGTGTTTCAAGCTTTCCTTTAACTTTATCTATCAAACCTGCGGTTTTACTTCCTGCGTGATCCAAAGCATCATGATCATCATTACCATTAATCGCTTTGATAATTTTTTTCTTTTCTTCAGCGATTAATCCACCATCCTTATCCATATTAGTACGAGCTTCCCTAATCATGCTCGCAAATTTAATATGATCCTTAGCTTCTGGAGTTACAGCTTTAAAATCACTCGGACCAATGGCAAATCTACCACCAGTTTTTTTGATAACCTTTTCAACTTGAGGTATTTTATCAGCACCAAAAGTAACGCGATATCCAGATTCCTTATCAGGTGCAATTATTTCATATCTTTCGCTCTTAGCATCAAAGCTGCAGGTATACTCAACTCCATCAATTTTTAAACTAACATCTGCCAGCTTTTTGAAAGCAGCTCGCAACAAACTTTCGCTTAATTGAGAAGGAGTCGCGACGTAACCTTTTTTAACGTTTTGTAGCGCTTCAAGTTCAGTAACTCGCTCAATTAAACCTGTATTATTAAATCCATCATCCAGAACAGTTGCACTATCAGAACCAAAAACTTCATTGCTTTTAACAACTGCAATTAAACTAGCCCCGTCAGGTGATAATACCTTATAACCTCCGAGCGTTGCATCATATTCTACGTTCTGATTATTCTCAGCCGCCCATTTCAAAGCTTTTAGGACTTTGGCTCTTTGAGAGAATTCATTTTCAATATCAGTCCTATCATCACCAACCAACGCAGGATCAATACCGATTCTGTTTTCATAAAAACGAAAAACACTATCCATCGCCGCCAGACTACCTGCATTAGCAGCAAATTGATAATGAACCAAGGCTTGCACCAAATTAGGAGCAGCTACCGCAGCACCAGCAGCAGGAGCTTCATGAATCCCCAACTCACAGAAAATACCAGCGAGGTTTCTTAAAAATTTATTATTAGCTGCATCAAAATCCTCATATCTGCCTATTGCAAAATCTTTTAAATCTTTGGCAACTTGAGCATTAGACCCACTTAAAATCTCACTAACAGTTTCTTTTGTAATTCCAGCAGAAAGATCTTTGTCAAATCCTAAGAAATCATTAACAATTCTAGCAGCGCGAATCTTTTCTACCGCAGGAAGATAACTTTCAACTGCTGCAATTAAAACGGTTTTTTGTTCTTGAGTAATTACTCCACCAGTAATGTCTGGATTTACACCTCTTTCAATTTGCCTCTTTTTAAGAACACTACTTTCCGCTATCAAACCAGCCATACCAAGTGCAACACCATCTTTTTGCAAAACTTTGCTTAATGAAATCATACCTGACAAAACATATCTCACACCACCAAGAGTGTAATCACTTTTAGCATTTCTGGTTCTATCATGATCTAGCTTGATCAAATTTTTAACTTCAGTTGCAAGATCAGCAGCACTTGTTTCAACAACTCCTGTTTTATTTCTATCGATGTAAGGAACTCTCAGCTTGGCAATTGCATCTTTCGCCGTTTTGGCATCGGTAGCTAAATCAATCACAACACCAGCAACTGGTGGAGTTAACACACCATTAGCGTGGGTATATTTGGTTAAGGTTCTATTGTTAGCCACATCCTTTGTAACTAGAAAATACTCATTGCCAATTTCAACCCGAGTATCTAGTGGCATTTCTGCAATGATATCCGCCAGAGTCTGGACGTAACCTTTAAAACTTTTCAGAGTGCTGGCAGCAGTAAAAAACAATTGCGGATCATCACAAGCCTTCCAATTAGGAAGAACATCTGGAATCCACAGTTCAATCTGGTTACCAGCAGCATTTTTTCTTAATTGATATTGCGTTGCATCAATGTTAAAAGTCCAAGTGTTTGCACCATCTACATCCGCTATTCTAGTGATTTTACAAGGTTGATTTGAAACGGAAAAATCAACAGGTCCATCTTCAACTAAAATACCTTCGATCTTTTGTCTTAAAGAATCTTGCACTTGTTTAGATGTCCATCCGTAGTCACGGCTGGAAGAAAGGCTCTTATATATTTTGTTAAATTTAATTGTGTCGGCAACCGTTGGATTAACTGGATTGTTACCATCACGCTTGGTTACTTTTATAGCGCCATCTTTGAATCTAACTTGATAAACTATGGTTGGTGCAGCAGCTCCCAGAAGCTGTATATCGTAATGAGTTTCATCAACTTTAGAAACACAGTAAGATTCACCATCAACTTCTACAGAACTTCCAACTTGTTGGAATTTGGTTAACACTTCCGAATCTCTTAGATCAGAAGGTACAGTAATTGTTACTCTACCTCTTCCATCTCTGTCTACATCCTCTTGCAGCAAAGCAGTTTGCAATTCTGTAATAACAGCTTGATTTGCTGCATAGCCAGTAAGATCAGCCTCAATAATGAAAGGTGCTGCAACTCCTTTTGTAACCTTCACACCTCCATTCACCAACTCAACTTTTACCGCAGTACCGTCAACATCGATCGTGCCATTTGGTCTTGCCAAAACCCTTGAGAGACTTTCTAAAACCGCCACGCGATTTTTTATTGCTTGATCATTCTGATCACATCCAACACCACCTTTATAACATCTAATCACCGCATCAAAAGCTGCAGGACAGCCACCATTCATTGCTTCTTGATAATATCTTAAAACGGCAGCATTGTCTATATTTGCTGGTGCTGGATCTTCATTAATCCCTAACTCACAAAACACACCAGCAGCGTTCTTTAGTGCTGGAATTGTAGAACTAGCAAATGCAGCAAAATTAGCTCGAGCAAATTCTTTTAAATGATCTGGTACTGGACTACCAAAACCCTGTATCTTATCTTTATCTGCACCACGAAAAACATAAGGCGCTGCAACAGTTCCTTCACCACCAACAATAACATCAAACCCAAGAAATTTATTAGCAATCTGAATCGCTTCAATTTCAGTTTTGCCTGTTCCTTTTATTTTTCCAATCAATACCTCTTTAGTTTCTGTATCAAGAACACCAGAAACACCCAACTTAATCTGCCCATTTTTGATTGTATTAAATTCTGTCACCAAATCCAAAACACTCGGGGCTCTGCTTGGTCCATCCTCAGTATCTCTAATTTTTTCAAGGCTTTGACCATCATATTTATACCACTTTCCACCAACAGATTGATAATTCTCAGTTAACCTCCCGGTTGTTGCCGATTTCAAATTTTTGCGCACAACTCGTGGATCTTGCTCAACTAAAGCAAAAATTTGTTGTCTGATTTCGTTTAATTGGATTTGCGGAAAAGCGGGATTATTTTCTTGGTATGCGGCAAAATTATTAACAAAATTATTGAATCTACCACGCACATCAGGATCCGCAGTAATAGCAGCATCTGCAGCTCTAATCTTATTTTCTACCCATCCATTTGCCGCATCGTAACTATATTCAAATATAAATTTACCGGCAGCAGCATCTCTGGCTTGATAGTAAGAAACCACATCATCTTCATTTCTAACAACCAATGTGTCAGCAGCTTTTGGCATCAAATCCCAGACACCTTCAAATCTCTCAGCATTTGTTTTAATTTGACTCTGAATTCTTATCAGATTCGCAAAACTATCACCACATTTTTCAACTCTAATATTTGCAAAAGGCCCAGCTTGATTATCTGATATTTGGAAGCTTTGTATAGCTCCATTCGCAGCAAATTGAATTTGATAGTAATTAGCTCCTACTGAAATTGTCCAAGTTGCAGTTGTATCAACATTATTAGTTTGAGTAACAGTTCCTTGATTAGGAGCAACACCGAATTGTTGTGTCTGACCATCCGCAAAATGAGCGTTTACAAATTTACGCTTAAATCCATCTTTAATATCCCTAAAATTACCTATAATTTCAGCTACTAGATTTTGCCTTGCTAAAGCATCTGCAATGTTGGCACTTGCTTGTTCATTATGTGCAATTCCTGCATCAGTCAGGGCCTGACCTAATTCATCACTAATTGCTGCAAAAGATTTAGTATTTGTTCCACTAAATATATTCACAAAATCATCAGCACTATCTGCAAAAATACTTACTTCTGCAGGATCTCGATGACTATGAGCAACAGCATCATATTGAACTTTAAATATTCTACCCTCATCAGTAGCATAATATCCAACATCACCACTTCTATAAAGCTTTCCTTTCTCAGCTCCCCTAACAGCATCAATGGCCTTTAGTCTATCTTGATTCCAAGATTGTGGCTCACTTTCTGTAGAAAAAATAGCTAAAGCAATTTCTCTATCCAAACTCACATCTGCTTCAATACCAACAACATAAACACCTTGAGCGTTTTTAGTTAAAGAACCCTGTGGAACTAATTGAAAATTCTCATCAACAATGTTCAATGTAACAGGCGCTGGGGTTTGTGTAACTAAATAATTTCCACCATTGTAAGCAATATGATGTGCAATACTACCTGGATTACTAAGTGTTGCATAAACACTACCTAAATCTTCTTGTCTTTTGGTTAACGCTTGCTGCGCTGCCACAATTTCGCTAATATTTTCCACTGTCAAAGCTGGCCTAATATCATCATAACCAGGAAACCCAGTTATCTGATCTTGGAGACCAACAGGATCTGTCGGTAAATTACCATCCTCAATACCAGCGAATTCTGCAAACAATTCGGTCAACGAAATGTTTGTTCTTTCAGCAATTAAAGGAGAGTTAGCCTGATAGGTAATTTTACTGATCTCACCACCAATTCTACAGTAGGCAGTTTGACCATGGCGTAAGTATGATCCTTCTTCCTGTAACTTATCCAACTTCCTAGTTTTTGGATCAGATAATCGAGCCCTATCAAAACAAAGTTTAAAACTATCTAAAATAGTTTCATCACTCAATTTATAAGAACCGCTATCATCAAGCTGCAAAGTTTGTTCTTCCGAAAAACCATCTGCCCCTAACTTACTAACTGCAACTATATTACCATTTTTCTTCACACGATAAAATTGATTATCGTCACTTTTGTAATAACGAGACTCTTGATCTGTAAAACGATCAAAAATTTCTCTGAGTTGTTCTTGTTGTCTTGCCGCCTCTTCTTCCATTTGCCTTAATTCATCCCTCAACCTCGTACATTCAACAATACAGGCATCAATTACAAGACGATTTACCGATGCATGATCAGTTATATCTTGATCAGAAATAGTAGTAATCTGATTTGGATTATCAGTATTTCTAGCAAATTTAAAACTACCAACTTCATTTCCATCTTGTTTTATGATTACTTCTTTTGATCCATCATCTTTTTGTCTATAAGATACGCTATATTCAACACCATCGGCTACTAATTTTTCTCCTTCTTGATTAAGTTTCTCAAGATGAATAGCAAATTCTTCAGCAGTAATAGAATGCAGACCATTAGCTTGAACCACATCATCGAATATTATAGCATACGAATTACCTGCAATCCCTTCAATTCTAGGCATAATAAAAATTCTTGGTTGTATTTTAAGATGAAATGGCATTGCCGTCTTGCAGGCAAAAGCTTGAGGATGGAATAAAGTCTGATGCAGCCAATATTTGCAACTGTTTTTTTGGTTTTACAACAGCCTGCCGTCCTGATCGAACCAAATGATCTGACAATTTTGCAATCTCCAACAAACTCCGTCCTCACTGTCAAGGGGGGTGGCCCCGCAGGGGTCGGGGGGTTTCTCATCAAAAATTCAAAATCTTTTCTTGTCATACTGAGCGCAGCGAAGGATCTCGTGAGCTATCTTTTATGATGATAAATTAACAAGATCCTTCGCTGCGCTCAGTATGACAGTTTAAAGAATTAGCTTCAGTAAATTAATTAGCTTTCTTCTTCGCAAATCTTCCACCACCGCGTCTGCCGCCGCCAGCAGCTTTTTTCTCGGCGGCTGCGATCATCAGGTCAATTGCGCGGTTCAAGCCGATGGTCAGAATGTTGTCATCTTTGACCGAAGTGAAAACTTTGTTGTGCAACAAGTATGGGCCGAATGGGCCAATATTGGCGACAATTTTTAGACCGGTTTCGGGATGAGTTCCAACTTCGCGAGGTAACGACAAAAGATCTGCCGCAGCCTGTAAATCAATGGTTGCAGGATCAATTGTTTTTGGAATTGAAATACGTTTTGGTTTTTTCTCTTTAGCTTTTTTAGGTTTTTTCGCGGCTTTTTTAGTGGTTTCTTTTGCGCCTTTTTTGGTTTTTTTCGCTGGCTTTTCTTCTTCTTTTTCCTCTTCTTTTGCTTCAGCAACAATTTCGCTTCCAGCCAGTTCTAAGTAAGGGCCGTAAGGTCCAATTTTAACCATCACTTCAAAACCAGTTTTTGGATCTTTACCCAAACTTCTTGGTTCAAATGCTGGTTTTTTATTTTCACCATCGCCCTCATTTTCATCACCTTCTTTGAAAAGCTGCATGGTGTGTTTGCAATCTGGGTAATTTGAACAGCCGATAAACGCACCAAATTTACCAAGGCGCAACCCAAGTTTACCTTTTTTACAAGTTGGACATTCGTCTTTTAAGTGACCATGTTCGTCACGACCAAAAATGTGATCGCCCACTTTTTGATTCAACACTTCTAAAACTTCCGGAAACGGCTTTTCCATAACTTCGCCGATATTGCCGTTAAAATCTTTCCAGAATTTTTTGAGGAAACTTTTCCAATTCATTTTGCCATTGGAGATCACGTCAAGCTCGTCTTCCAAATCTGCGGTGTAGCCAAATTCAACGTATTTGGCGAAAAATTCTTTCAAGAAAGTTGTCACAATACGACCGCGTTCTTCAGGGAAAAATCTTTTCTTATCCAACTTCACGTAACCACGATCTTGCAACACCGAAATAATCGCTGCGTAAGTTGATGGACGACCGATTCCAAGTTCTTCCATTTTTTTCACCAAGCTGGCTTCAGAATAACGTGGCGGCGGTTCGGTGAAATGTTGTTGTGGTTTCACATCAAGCAAATCAAGCGCTTCTTTTTCTTTAAATTCTGGTAATGCTTGACCATTTTCGTCTTCGTCATTTTCAGTTTCGTCGTCGCGATCTTCTTTGTAAACGCGATAGAAACCGTCGAATTTAACGGTTGAACCAGTTGCTTTGGCTTTGGCGTAAGTTGGAATTGTCGCGATCTCAACTGCAACTTGATCTAAAATTACATCAGCCATTTGTGAGGCGAGCGTTCTTTTCCATACCAAGTCGTAAAGTGCGAATTGGGCATCATCCAAATATCTACGCACTTTGTCAGGAGTAAGTGAAAAATCAGTCGGACGAATCGCTTCGTGCGCCTCTTGAGCGTTTTTAACTTTGCTTTTGAAAACGTTCGCGGCATCCGGCAAATAATTTTTACCGTAAAGCGAATTAATTTTTTCGCGAACTGACACGATAGCTTCCGGCGTTAAATCAACTGAGTCGGTACGCATGTAGGTAATCAAACCTTGCGCTGCGCCATCAATTTCAACACCTTCGTAAAGTTTTTGTGCCACCATCATGGTACGACTTGCGCCAAATCCAAGTTTGCGCGCCGCTTCTTGTTGCAAAGATGACGTTGTGAAAGGCGCTTGTGGACGGCGTTTTGATTGTTTTTTAGTGATCGATAAAACTTGATATTTTTTATCGGCTAAAAGTTTTTTGATGTCACCCGCTTGTTGCTGCGTAACGATTGAGAACTTCTCTAATTTTTTACCTTCAATTTCAAAAACTGTCGCTTGAAACTCAGCTTTGCCGGAGTTTTGCAAATCAAGTTTGATGTCCCAATATTCTTCACTTTTGAAATTTTCAATTTCGTCTTCGCGATCGCAAATCAGGCGCAAAGCAACAGACTGAACACGTCCCGCCGAACGACTTCCCGGCAATTTACGCCATAAAACTGGCGACAAAGTGAAGCCAACCAAATAATCTAAAGCGCGGCGAGCTTGTTGAGCATTAACCAAATCCATGTCGATTTCGCGCGGTTTTTTGATTGCTTCCACAATCGAATTTTTGGTGATGGCGTTGAAAACAACACGCTCAACTTTAGTCGAAGCTTTGATCGCTTTTTTTGCTTTCAACACTTCTAAAATATGCCATGCGATTGATTCACCTTCACGGTCTGGATCGGGAGCAAGAATTAACTTTTCGCAATTTTTTGCTTTATCAACGATGTCTTTCACATGTTTCGAAGACTTCGCCGAAACTTGGTAATGCATGGCAAAATCATTATTCGGCTCAACCGATCCGTCTTTACTCGGCAAATCGCGAATGTGACCAAATGATGCCAAAACTTCGTAATCCTTACCCAAATATTTGCCAATTGTCTTGGCTTTGGCAGGAGATTCCACGATTAAGAGATTTTTCATCTGCTATTTTTTAAATATTAAGAACACGGCGGCGATAATAAGTGCAAAGCCTGCAACGTGATTCCATTTCAATTTCTCGCCCAAATAAAACACCGAGAAAAAGCCAAAAACTGTAAGTGTAATAACTTCCTGAATTGTTTTAAGTTCAGCGGCGTTAAACTTGCCGTAACCCATTCGATTCGCCGGAACTTGTAGAGCATATTCCGGCAGCGCAATCATCCAACTAATCAAAATTACTTGCCACAAAGCCACTTCACGAAACTTCAAATGGCCGTACCACGCAAACGTCATAAAAATATTTGAGAGCGTAAGAAGGATGATTGTGTACATCTCTAACTATTAAACGTTACGACGTACAATTCGACCTTTAGTAAGATCGTAAGTAGTCATTTCAATTTCTACTTTATCGCCTTTAAGGACACGGATTTTATTCTTACGAATTTTTCCCGAAGCGTGAGCGATGATGATGTGACCGTTCTCCAGCTCAACGCGGAAGATGGTATTTGGCAGAACTTCGACGACGATTCCATTCATCGTCAATAAATCTTCTTTAGGCATTAATTTTAGTTATTTTTATTGAAAAAATATGAGGAAAGCGGCTGGAAGCTAGGTTGGCAAAAAGTAAAATTCAAGATGTGTCCTCAAGAATGACCAATGATTGTTGAATTGAACTGGATCACCACGTCATTTCGCTCCTCGCGATGACGAATTTAAGATGAGTGAATAAACTTTAAGCCCGTCATTTAAGCCCGTCATTGCGAGGAGCATGAAATGCGACGCGGCAATCCAGTAATCAACCTTTGGCTGGAATGGGTTTACAACCCATTCCACACGTTCACGTCGAACTGAACATGAGGACGGGGTTACAAACCCCGTCCTGCCTTAGGTAAAATTCAAGATGTGTCGGGAGGATGGCTGTTAATTGCAGAAAAACGTTTGACAAAACGTAATTCAAAATATTCCATGCCTTCTACAAATTGCCATCAGGCACAGACAATCTCTCGGTTTATAAATCGAGAGATTGAATAAATCCCTCCAGATCTCACAAAATTAGGTATCTACCCAAAATCATTTCACTCACATCATTTCTGATTTTACCAAATTGCCCAGGAGATATTTTTCCCTGCAACGTCGTTAATCTTTTACTTTCAAAAACTCTGAGCTGTGACAATAAAAGATAACCTTCGTTTTGTTTAAAAAATATCGGCAAATAATAAGGATTATCTTTTTTAACCGAAGTTAAGGGTATTCCTAAAAATATGTGATTGTTGAATTTTCTAAGCACCAGAACCGGACGACTAAAAAAGTTACTCTTACCATCTTCTTCATGACCTATATTAACACCAATGCTACACCACCATATTTCACGCTCGTTGAAAGTAGCTGCTCTATTCTTATCGTTTAATTTTCTTTTGAGAATTTTTCATCCATCGAAATCTTTTTGCATTGTGGCGGTGTGGTGATTGTAGTTGGTGTTTAGGATTTTTTCCGAAGCTAGTTTTGCAAAAAACCAAATCGAGAAATTAGTACAACCGCATCACTTTCAAAAAGTTCTCCACGTCTTGCGACTTCGGATAAGAAAAATATTGTCCTTCGCCAAGCGATTTTTGCGAAATAGTTTTGATTTTCTCTCCAGCTTCAATTTGCTTGAGAGCTTTAGAAACCAAGGCACAACCGTTTTGGTAAATATTGCCAATATTAACAATTAAACTTGATTCGCGATCAATTTCGTTGCGAGAAAATGCGATAATTTCGCCTGTATCAATCGTGCCATCATTAATAAAATGTAGCGTCGTTCCTAAAGTTTTTTCGCCTGACAAAATCGCCCAAAAGCTTGCCATCACACCGCGAAACTGAGGCAAAATCCCCGAATGTAAATTAATTACGCCACAGCGCGGAATTGCTATCAGAGCAGATTTCATAATTTGTCCGAAGCGAATTGATATCATCAAATCTGGCGCAAACTCAGCAAAGTCGCACAATGCTCCTTCAGAATTAACGCTGGAATAAAAATAACACGGATAAGAAAAATTTTTGTCGATCTCAAAATATTCGCGCTGCTTCATCTCAAGAATTTCATGCGGCAAACCCTCAGCCTTACCAACCTGTTGCGACAACACAACTCGCACTTCATGACCAATCAAATCCTTCTCCAAGAACCTCAACGCCGCCGCCGAGTGGATGTCGTTATTTAAAAAGAGGATTAGTTTCATGGATTAAAAATCAATCGAATTACCCATCGAAACACCACTAACAAGTGCAGTACCTTCACCAGATATAACAGATCTTTGCGGATTATGAATTCTACTGGCAGCTTCCAAAATATTCCCAAAAGCCAAACTTAATTCACTAGGAGACTGATTTAAAACAATTCTAACTAACATTTCCTCTGGTTTAAAAAGAGAACATTCTCCAGGAACAACACCAACTGAGGCATCTTCTAACAACCACTCTGCAACATCTAACCCTGTCTCCATTGATTTACCGTTTCTATCTTTTCCACGTAGTCCAGAAAAATCCAAAACGTAAACATTTGTTGCATCTGGGTCTGCAACCAAAGGCTTTGAATATTCAAAAACCTCTCCAAAATTTTCCGAAAAAGTACCAGATAATTCCGCAAGACGCTCTTTAACAATTCCAATGTTACGCAAATAATGTTGGCGGCATCTTTCTAAATATTCCTGACTTTCTTCACCCATAGCAGTATACAATACCTTCTGATTTTGTTTTGTTGGATATCCTCCTAATCTTCTAAAATCACGAACTATATCTTCATTACCAACACAGAACCCAGTTTTAATACCAATATTGCAAGACTTACCCATACTGGTTACGGTGAAACTTTGATCTACCATACCCTCAACAGCAGCGATAGGGAAATGTCTATTTTCAGATAATTGATTATTTATAAATGCCTCATCAGAAATCACAAAAACACCATGTCTCTTTACAACATCTGCTATAGATCTTGCACATTCTTCTGTCATCACAGTACCAGTAGGGTTATTTGGATAACACAGAAGAAGAGCTTTTGCGCCAGTCTCTACTATCAGCTTTTCTAGTTCTTGTGGATTTGGGAGATAACCTTCTTTCTTTGATGTTGGCAAAAATTCACATCCTATACCTAACTCTCTGAACTGCTCTAAGTAAAATCCAAAAGTGGGAGTTGGTAGTATAATTTTATTCGTTTGATTCAAACCCAATGAACTATAAATATGCTTCAAGGTGGTTAATATATCATCACATAAAGAAATCTTGGCTTCTTCTGCATTTATTCCCCATTTTGCAAAAAATTGTCCGCATCTATCAATAAGAAATTTTTCACCTTTTGATTTACCTCTGGTCTCAGTATATCCAACTTTAAAATCAACATCTCTAATAGCATTAATTAGGACTTCTGGCAAATCTACTCCTTCTTCCCCTGGAAGTATAGGACCAGCAGATGTCATATCATAGGTAGGATCAGACTCCGAACATCTTTCAAGAAAAGCAAAAGCTCTTTCTAATCTTGTATCTGAGACAATTGTTGTTTGATTTCCTCTCATTTAACCAAACCTCTCAGAAATTATTGAAAAAACCAAACTATTTAGATCATTAATAGAATTATTTTTTTCTGTAAAATTAGTTCTACAAATCAAGGAACCATAGTTGTTAAGAAAACTTTCAATAATCTCAAAATCATTGTGATTAATTAAATTTTTAACAGACATCATATCTGCCATAACCTTTTTATTATCAGTTTCATACAAGTTTTCGTCACGTTTATAACCATTAATTCTGTTTTTAATATCGAATGCCAAATAAGTTAGAACCTTTTTTACTGCATTTTGGGTTTTTCTAACGTTAGAGAGATTGTGTTGTTCATTACCCGCCAATTCTATTAACAATAAATCACAACGTATTTTTTCCAGAACCGATAAACCTTCTATAATTGACGAAATACTCATTTTGAAATTACTTTTTGTAAAAAAATTCTGTAACAACTAGGTGTCTAAGCTTCTACTCGAAAACTCAATCTCCTAGGCTAAGCTCAATAAAATTGCTTTATGGAAATTTTTAACAATTTCTTTCGTAATTATTCCGCTTTTTGTACAAACCGAATAACTCATTTTTGGAAAAAAATTTACTAAATTTTTAACAACCAAATCGCCATCATTTTTATCAAGGCATATACTTGAAACTACAGCTGCAAAATTATTAGCCTTAACAAAATGTTTCAACATTTCCCAGTTGCCATTTTCAAATTCTACACTTCCCTTTATTCCATAATTTACTGTGGCCTCCTGAAAAGTGGGAAGCGTAACAAGATTACGGTCAATTCTTATAAGATCAAATTTTCTCAAATCAGACAAACTCTCTAGCTTATAATTTGCTAAAGGATGGTTTTTATTAATTATTAAAATCGGATCGTAAGAAGCCAATTGTGTCATTTTAATTTCAGGAATTTTTTCTAAATTTGGATAAAAGGCCAAATCAATTTCACCCTTTTTCAATCTCTCCATAGCATCATTATGAGAGATATTTCTAATCATAACTTTAACTTCAGGACAAATCTTCTTGAACTCATTAACTATTCTTGGCATTAGGTAAGATATACTTATGTGGTGCATTGCCACATCAATTATCTTATCTTCTTTCTCCTGTTTTTTATTCAGAAATTTTTCGAGAATTGACTCAAATTCATGTATTAATGGACAAGCAATTTTGTAAAATTCTTCTCCATCATCAGTTAGCATCAATGGCTTGGTTTCTCTTTTTAATAACTTAAATCCTAAATCCCTTTCCAGAGATTGAATTTGCAAACTCACTGTTGATTGAGTCAAATTCATTACCTTTGCAGCCTCCGATACACTTCTGTACCTAGCAACATAGTAAAATCCTTTTATTTGCTGCTGACGATTTTTTTTATACAAAAAATCTTGAACCTCGATCTTCATAAAAAAGCAATTATTGATTTAAACAATAGATATATTGAAAGATTTAATATTTCTAATTTGCCTTCTCCAAATAAATCAACTTTTTTGCCGACATCAATTTTAGATTTCTAAATTATTTTCGTTTCGGCACATGAGACACCAAAAAGAAACTCACCAAGAAAAAGCTGTTTTGTCATCAAGGTCTACGACCCTCTCCTCTTCAGATTTTTTGCCGGCGATAATTCATGAATTAAAAAATCCTTTGAATGCGATTTTGGGATTCTCTCAATTGTTGAGTTGTGAGATTAAAAATAATAACTCAGCTGAAGAATGTGCTGATTATGCCAAAGAAATTTCTACTGCAGCTATCGAATTGAACGAATTAATTAATGATCTTTTAGATGTCGGAGCGGCAAATTCAGGAAAGTTCTCGGTAGATGTAAGCAAAAAAATCAGTATCCAAGATGTTATTCGTAGATCAATCAGACTTAATTACGACTACGCCGCTGCCAGAAGTATAGTAATCAAATCAGAAATTTCCGATAATATTGGTTTGATTAACCTCGATGCCAAACGCATGAAACAGATCATCACCAACTTGATCTCTAATGCTGTAAAATACAGCCCTCACAAAACTGAAATAAATATTACAGCTGAAGTTAAAGCGAAAAATCTCGTAATCACAATCAGAGATAAAGGCTTCGGTATGAATGAATCTCAGGTTAAAACCGCCTTCGTGAAATATAAGACAATCAACAATCCTAATTCTGGAAAAGTTGATTCTTTCGGACTTGGGTTACCAATTACCAAACAGTTAGTTGAGTTGCAGCACGGCACGATCAAAATAAATTCTCAGCCTAATAAAGGTACTGAAGTAGTTCTTCTCTTCCCTTACAAGATGTAAAAAAGTCACCACCACCCGCAAACTCGCTTTAGCGTTTGTAGCCGAAAAATTCGGGAATGATTAAAATCGCCCGAGTTTCAAGCATAAAAAAAGCTCCTCTGAAAAAAATCAGAGGAGCTTTTTTTATTTTAAATGTCGGGAGCCACCACCACGCAAACCCGGCGTGTGTAGCCATATTCCCTGTAAAGGTCTTTTATTCTGGTACACTCCCGACAAAGTCGAAATATCCTGAGTAAAATTTTTTTGGCAAGAGGTTTTTTGAAAAATTATCTCACACCCAAAATGTGACAAATTGCTGTCGTTAACTCAGAGCGATTTAGAGTATAAAAATGGAAATCATTAACTCCGGCATCGTGTAAAATTCGGCACAGCTCAATTGCCACAACACCAGCAATTAATTGACGTGTGTCTTGTTTCTCATCAAGTCCGGCGAAAATTTCGTCCATCCATTTTGGAATTTTGGCACCGCACATTTTAGCAAAATGTTTAGTTTGTTTGACGTTGCTTACCGGCAAAATTCCGGGAACGATTGGCACGTTAATTCCGGCTTTATGACAACGCTCAACGAATAGAAAATAAGCGTCAGCATCAAAGAAAAATTGCGTGATAATTCGAGTTGCACCGGCATCAACTTTACGTTTCAAATTATCAATATCAGTTTGAAAATCGGACGCTTCAGGATGTTTTTCTGGATAACCAGCAACTGAAATTTCGAAGTCGGCAATTTTTTTAATTCCAGCCACCAGTTCGTTAGAGTATTGGTAACCATCAGGATGAAGTTGGTAATTTGGACTTGAAGCCGGCATATCTCCACGCAAAGCCACAATATGACGCACGCCCATTTCCCAATAATTACGCAAAATTTCGTGAATCTCGTCTTTAGATGCAGCAATACAGGTTAAGTGCGATGCTGGTTTTAAATCAGTTTGATCGATAATACGCTTTATAGTATGATGCGTACGCTCGCGCGTTGATCCGCCAGCGCCATAAGTAACTGAGACAAAACTTGGATTAAGGTTTTTTAAATTCGAAATTGCATCCCACAATTTCACTTCCATCTCATCATTTTTTGGAGGAAAAAATTCGAAAGAAACATTGATTTCACGCTTGTTAATAATGACTCCTTCAAGCTTATTTTGATAAATTTTCATCACTAAATTTTAAAGAATTGCCTGAGAAATTTTCTGAAATGCCGCAAAATTTTTGGCGATCAATTTCTTACCGCGCCAGAAAATTCTGGCCTTAGAAATTCCACATTTGGCATATTTTAACTGCACTGCAATTGTTTCCAATCTTTGTTTTAGACCATTTGCCGAAGAAATATTTTCACCGGTATGAGTATTAAAAACAGCAGTAATATTGATCGGATAAAAAGAATATTTTTTACCGTTTGGTTTTTTTGCCGAAGCCAAGGCCATGTTTAGTTCATAATCCATCGAATAACGATTTTTTTCGTTAAATTTGAATGAATCAAAAACTTCGCGACGATAATAAAAAGACTCGCCAGATCCGATCGGACAACGTTTAATCAAATTACGCACATTCACCGAAATTTGCGAGCTGGCATCAAAACCACTAACCTCACCAACGCAGTAACTGTTGAAATACATCACGTCAAAATTTTGATTAACATCGAAGTAATACTTCACTTCGGAAAAAAAATCTTTGTGCAGAAAATCATCAGCTCCCAAAAAACCCACCAGATCACCAGTAACATGCTTCAAAGCGATATTACGCGCATTAGAAATTCCCGAATCTTTTTCTTTAACCCATTTAATAAATTGCGGAAATTTTTGCTGATAAGAGGCAATCATTTCGTGAGTACCGTCAGTTGAAATATCATCAATAATTAAAAGTTCCTTGTTATCGTAATTTTGCGCCAAAAAAGACTCGACAGCTTTGGGCAAATATTTAGCCGCGTTGAAAGTTGTAATAATAACCGAAATTTTCATGAAAAAATTTGTAGAAAGTTTTGAAAGGCACGTGTTTTATGAAGTTAATCAGTCTCATCTCTCCTAATTTAAAAATCAAAAAATATGTCGGACATCATTCCTTTTGACCAACGCGATGGCGTTATCTGGTATAACGGTAATTTCGTTGAGTGGAAAGACGCTAAAGTTCACGTTCTCAATCACGGTTTACACTACGCTTCTTGTGTGTTTGAAGGTGAAAAAATTTACAACAAAAAAATCTTCAAAAGTTTAGAACATTCGCAACGTCTACACGCTTCTGCCAACATGATGGGATTTGATATTCCTTATTCTGTTGAACAACTTGAAGCAGCAAAAAAAGAGGCGGCTGCAAAAAATAATATCGTTGACGGATACATGCGTGCGTTTGCTTTTCGCGGTTCAGAAAAAATGGCAATCTCTGCTCAAGGAAATAAAATTCACGTTGCCATCGCTTGCTGGCCTTGGCCTCCTTATTATTCAGAAGAAGCACGTCGCGCTGGTCTGAAATTAAAATTCGCAAAATACAGAAGACCTTCACCTGAAACTGCACCAGTTGCTGCAAAAGCTGCCGGACTTTACATGATTTGCACAATTTCAAAACACGAAGCTGAACGCGAAGGATATAACGACGCCTTGATGTTGGATTATCGCGGCTATCTAGCCGAAGCAACTGGCGCCAATTTATTTTTAGTGATGAAAAATGGCGAACTTCACACGCCAAAACCAGATTGTTTCTTAAACGGAATCACTCGTTTAACTGTAATTGATTTAGCTAAAAAACACGGCATCAAAGTTGTTGAACGTCACATCAAACCAGAAGAATTAGCTGACGCCGTTGACGTTTTCATCACCGGTTCTGCCGCTGAAATTACACGCGTTGGATCGATTGAAGACAAGCATAAATATCCAGTTCCAAGCCAAATGACTCTTGATTTGATGGATGCTTATCACGCTTTGGTAAGATCATAAAATGAAGAATATTTTCACCACACTCTTCCTACTATTTTTTTGCTCTGCGCTTTTCTCGTTTGCTACATCAAAACCGGCAGAATCGCAGAGTAATTTTTTGCGCGTAAAATCGCATTTGGTTTTCAACAAAGAATTCAGCGGTACAGCGAAAGTAATCGACGGCGATTCGATTTCGGTTGATGATCGTGAAGTGCGTTTGTTCGGTATTGATGCGCCGGAATATCATCAAGAATGTTTCGATGGCAAAAAGCGCGAGTACTCTTGTGGCAAGGCTTCACAAGAATTTCTTTACGATTTAATAAACGGTAAAAAAGTTACTTGTCACTATGCCGAGAAAGATAAATACAATCGTTATTTAGGAAAATGTGAGATCGGAAAAATTTCGATCAATCAAGAAATTGTCAAAAATGGCATGGCAGTGATTTATAATTTCACCGAAAGCGATGATATGATGGATAACTTAGAAGCAAAAGCAAAAGAGCAGAAATTAGGAATTTGGCAAGGTACTTTCCAACTTCCAAAAGATTATCGCAAAAGCCATCCTCGTCATTAAGGAGTCTTTGTAGGACTTTCTCTATCTGAAACTGAAACTGGACTAATTTTCTGAGCACTTTTGCTAGCAAATACTGTAACTGGTCTAAATATATTCGACACCTTAGACATTATCTCACCACCACCATACTCCATAGCATTTTCGATGATGGCACCTCGATCAAATCCAGGCAAATTATCTTCAAAAAGATCTTTAAAAACTGGATTATTTTCACGCTCTCTTTGCAACATTTCAAAAAAAACTACGTCACCATTTCTAGCGGCAATATTAAAAACCTTTTGGGAATTAGGACAAGACACCAACTCAAACAAATCTTCTGCTCGATATCTACGAGCTTCCATCAAATAAGTAATAAAATCTTCTTGGTTCTGCACATGAGGAACATCAAAAATTGGATCATCTCCTAAATTAATCGTTTTATTTTTAGCTCTCAAATTTGCCTGGCGATAATCAGAAATTTCTTTGTTGATAAGATCAGGAATGAATGAGTAAGAAGGCTGATTGTTATTTAGAGAAGCCTCAACATCCAAATAAATTCCCGGAGATTTATTAAATTGTGGCCAATCTTTTTGAGCGAATAACCAGCGCAACGACATTTCTTGCGCGAAACATGCGCCAATTTGGCTACGTAGATTATATCCTCGCAACGTTACGAAGGCAAAAGCACATTTCATTGCCTGATCTTCGTCAACTATTTCCAAAGCTTTTTTTGCTGACAAATCAGTTATCTCATCGACGCGACGCGATCTTTTTATTACTTCTTCTTGCAACTGCTCTTGTGTTTTTTGGAAAGTAGTTCCTACATAAGTATCATAATGAGTTCTATGGGATCCCATTAAATGAGTAACAACACTTTCATTATCAATAATTAAAGCTCCTAAGAAGGAATCATAATCTAGAAATGTAGATTCTTCTCCAATCACAGACATAAAATCAAAAAGCTTAATCGGATTTTGGCTCTCTGTAATTTGGCAGTATCTTTCATATTTTTTCGATATGCCCAAATGAGTAATTGATGGAGTAACTTCGATCGATGGCCTGTATTTAAGAGCCTTTAAGTAATACAGTTTATTCTCCATTTCTTGTTCCATTACTTCAGGAACTAAATCACGGAGAGCTTTTTCAGAATAATCTTGGCTAAACACCTCTCTATATTTCTCATCGCCAAATAGTTTGTGATAAGAAGCTTTTAACAAAATTTCTTCACGATAATTTCCGGGAGTATTCAAGAAAATTAGCAACCTTTCGTCAGCAATAGCCTCGTATAAATCTTCCATCGAAAAACCACCCTCCTTGTAGTCAAACTTACGGATTAGATTAATTAAACACTTCATAGAATGGTTAGCAAAAACACTTTGGGAATAAGTGTAATGACTCACATCTCCGGCAATAACTTCCTCGCCCGTCAAGTATTGCCGCGTCTGAAAATTTTTCGGTGAACCAAGCCTGAGAAAAAGCTCGTGATCCGGATGATTTTCTAAAAGCCATTGCATTTCTGCAATCTCTTCATTTCCATTGATGTCCTTTGACATATTTTTACTTAAAAATTAACAATACCAACCTTGTACAAAATTAATTTTATTAAAATCAATGAACAAAATTAAAGTCGCAATTCTTGGTGCATCTGGCTATACTGGTGCTGAATTAATTAGAATTTTACTCAATCACAAGAAGGTAGAAATTGTTGAGTTAGTTGCAAATAGCAATGCTGGACAAAAAATTGAACAGCTTTATCCGCACCTGATTCATTATGGATTACCAGCTTTGAAAAAAGTTGAAGAAGTTGATTTCACCAAGATTGATGCGGTTTTCGGCTGTTTGCCACACACAACTTCGCAAGAAACTTTCAAAAAACTTTTAAGTGATCCAAAAAATTCGCACTTAAAAATTTTCGACCTTTCGGCTGATTTCAGATTGGAAGATGTGAACGATTACCAAAAATGGTACGATCACGAACATGTGGCGCAAGAACTACAGCCGCAAGCAGTTTACGGACTTCCTGAAATTCACAGAAACAAAATTAAAAAATCGAATTTAATTGCTTGCCCAGGTTGTTATCCAACTTCAGCTTTGTTGCCTTTGATTCCACTTTTGCAAAATAATTTGATTCAAAAAAACGACATCATTATCGATTCAAAATCTGGAACTTCTGGCGCTGGCAGATCCGTCAAACAAGGCAACTTATTTTGCGAAGTTAATGAATCGGTTAAAGCTTACGGAATCGGCAAACACAGACATATTGGCGAGATTGAACAAGAACTTTCAAAAGCAGCTAACGACAAATTAGAGATCGATTTCACTCCACATTTATTGCCGATCAACAGAGGAATTATCTCAACAATTTACGCCAAAATTAATCCGAAATTCAGTATTGAAGACATCAAAAATTGTCTCGAAACCAAATATGAAGATGAAACTTTCGTCAGAGTTATTGACGGCGAACCAAACATCAAAGACGTTGTTGGAACAAACTTCTGCGTGATGACGGTTAAAAAAGCCAGAACTGCCAATAAAGTTATTATCGTTTCAGTAATCGACAATCTGTGCAAAGGCGCATCAGGTCAGGCTGTACAAAATATGAATATTGTTTTCGGCTTTGACGAAAAAGAAGGTTTGGAATTAGCGCCGTTATTTCCGTAGGCGCTAAATACTTCGGCAATTCTAGAACTTTCTTTGTCTTTTTTATCTCTATTTCTGTTACTTCTTGCAGCACGTGATTCAAAATTTTTCTGCATAAAAAAAGAATCAAACTATTTTCGTCAATGACCACAATTTTTGCGCCCATAACCTCAATTGCGAAATCTGGAGTTTCAGTTATCAGAATTTCTGGATCACAAACTATCGAATGTTTGAAAGCACTTGGTTTTAAAGGTGAAGCGCAACATCAAAAAATTTCGTTTCAGAAAATTCGCGATCCAAAAACTAACGAAATTATCGACGAAGTTTTAGTTTCTTTCTTCCAAAATCCCCACAGTTTTACCGGCGAAGATGTTGCCGAAATTTCAATTCATGCCTCACCTTTTATCTTAAAGAAATTGCTCGAAATTTTATCGCAGCAAAAAAATTGTCGACTTGCTGAAGCTGGAGAATTTTCCAAACGTGCTTTCTTAAACGGAAAAATGGATTTGGTGCAAGCTGAAGCAATTCCTGACTTAATCGCTGCCGAAACCAATGCCCAACACAAGCAAGCCCTTCGTCAACTTGAAGGAAAATTAGGAAAAATTTATGAAGATTGGCGTTTTCGATTGATCGAAATTTCAGCGATGTTGGAAGCAGCAATCGATTTTCCTGACGAAGATTTGCCACAAAATATTATTGATAACGTTGAAGCTAACGTCCAAAAATTACGCAACGAAATTGCCGCACATTTGAACGACAAAAACATCGGACAAAAAATTAAGAACGGCTTGAGCCTTGCAATTATTGGTGCTCCGAATGCTGGCAAATCAAGTTTGATAAATTTTTTAGCACAAAGTGAAGTCGCTATTGTTTCCGAAATTGCCGGCACAACTCGTGATGTTGTAGAAGTTCATTTAGAAATTGCTGGTGTTCCAGTTAAAATTTCTGACACCGCCGGACTTCGTGATACTGAAGATAAAATTGAAATTGAAGGAATCCGTCGCGCCTTGCAAAAAGCTGCTGCTGCCGATATCAAAATTTTCATGGTTGATGCAACCAATCCGATTATTCGCGAGGATTTAATTGATGAGAATACGATTGTTGTCGAAAATAAAACCGATCTTATTTCCCTCAGCTGGACGGGGTTTGTAACCCCGTTCACACGTTCATTAAAAAATGGAACTGAACATGTGGACGGGGTTACAAACCCCGTCCAGCCGGAGGCTAAGGATAACGATTATTTTATATCTATTTCTTTAACCAACAACACCAACACTTCCGAACTTCTACAGAAACTCGAAGAAAAAATTCGCGAGATAATTCCTAACCAAGCTTCACCATTAATCACCCAAGAACGTTATCGCGTGGCACTAAAAAATGCTGTCGAGAATCTTGAAGAATTTTCGCTACAAAAAAATATCGAACTTGCCGCTGAAGATTTACGCATGACTGCGCGTGAGATTGGAAAAATTACCGGCAAAATCGACATCGATAATATTTTAGACGTAATTTTTTCACGCTTCTGCATCGGCAAATAAAAAACTATTCAGTCAAATCTGAGCGAATTCATTAAGATTTAATAAAGCTTCAAAGAAAAAGTTGCAGAAATAGCACTTATCAATAAAAGCGCCGCCTCCGTTTTAAAAAATTCTCAAGTTAATTTGGTACTTTTTCTCGCCCTTCCCACAACAGTCAGCTCGCTAACTCTGAGCGCGTCAAACTTCATAAGTTTGCACCCAGGGCTTATCAACGAACTTGCCGGACATGCGCTTGTGCATAATTTGTACAGCCACATCCACAGCAACAGGAAGACTGGTTTGTCGCGCCGTATGCGCAGAAAAAACGCCAATATTCGGCGACGCTGGTTTGTCGATAACATCATTTTGCATCATAAAAGATTACACGACAAAAACCGCGAATTAGCCGTTAACAAAGCTCGTGATATGGCAATTGCTCGCAGAGAAGCCGCAAAAAAGAGACAAGATTTAGCATTGCAAAGAGCCAGAGAACCACAAGTTGATCAAGAAAGGAGATGGCGTGACATGGCAAGAAATAAAGGTCGCGCTTCAACAATTCGCGAACGTCTAGACAGCAGAAGATTACGCGCTCAAAGCCGTTGGTCGAGCGTTACCGAAGAAAACAACGCCGCCGAAGAATAAAACTTCTACACTCAGAAATTCTCCGCAACTAAAGCTTTCGGATTCACCCTCGGCAAAAACAAAGACGCGTCTTTGGGTTACGACTCTTCTTTCCAAGGAATCGACCTAATCTTCAGCAACGCAATATTCCCAGTAAACACGCCTGATGGTGGATTCTTTGGAGTGGAATTACGCAACTAAGAAAAACTCAAAATGATTCAAAAACTTCACCAGAAAGAAAAAACCTTGAGAAAGGAAAAAATAAAATTTTAGTGAAAATCACTCTTCAAAAAACAAACACACCGAAACAAAAAATGAAAAAAATTCTAATCATCACTTGGGTAATTCTTAGCTGCATAACTTCCGCTGAAACTTTAGCACAAACAACCCAAGATCCCGACCTAAAATTATCACTCGAAGAGCTGAAGAAAAAATATCCGATCAGTCTTTTGGATGAGAAAAAGAAGCACTACAAAGAAGGACAAAAAATTAATATCGATGACTATTCAAATGCGGAAATAAAAGCGGCTTTCTGGAATGCAGATAAGAATTTTGTAAGTAGGAAAAGAGTAAACTACAGAAACATCAAAACCAAAAGTACGGAGTCTTTATTTGGCTTTAATATTACCGTTAAGAATCAACAGGAAGCTGAAATTATTTCGGCAACTTGTGAAAGGTTAATGGCGATGGAAAAGGATTGGTCTGATTTAGACAATAAATGGCAAGACATACTGCACTCTATTTTTGATACTTTTATGATAGATAAACTAATTCAGTTTCTACCGCCAGAAGCAAGTGTGTGCGTATCAAACCTAGTAACATTAAGGGGCATATAAACACAAAGTTTTATTCAACGTTAAATCTTTATAATCATGGTCAATTTCATCACAAGTAAACCAGTCAACAATCTTAATACTATAAGCAGCGAATTTGGAGAAAGAGTATCTCCAACGAAAGGAGCAACTACAACTCATAAAGGAATAGATTTTGCAGTACCAATTAACACTCCCATCTACGCGGCACATAAAGGAATTGTTACAGAAAAACAATTTACCTCTTCTGGCGGTAACACAATCACTATCGAAACAATGGGAGACGATGGAAACACATACTCAACTCAATATCTTCACTTAAATGGATACGCACAAATTACAGATCCAGTTACTGGAGAAATAAGAGAAATCAGAAAAGGTGACACAATTTCTAGCGGTACTCAAATAGCATTATCTGGCAATACTGGCTCTGCTTCCTCTGGTGCGCATTTACATTTCGTAGTAAAACAAAATGGCATAAATCAAAACCCCAGAACCTACCTCGCCAAATCCTTCCCAAGCGAATTCCCAACTACAGTAAAATCTGGCACTTACGGTAAAAGTTTGGAAGGCGATTATCGCGCTAACACTCTAATCGGAAACTCACAAAATAATGAGATGAGTGGTCTTGAAGGAGTTGACACCTACGTTTTCCCCAGCATCTCTGGCGCTGACGAAATCATCGACTCTGACAATGACGGAACAATTATTATCGGGGGAATCACTCTGAATGGTGAGTCAAAACCACAAGCTGATAAAGCAGGAAATATCATCGCCGATAGCTGGACTAACAACGGATTCTATCTCGCAAAAACTGGAAACGATCTAACAATCACAAAACCCGGAATTAGCGGCAGCATCACCATCAAAAATTATCCCTTCACCGCAACCAAGGCTTTCGGATTCAGCCTCGGTAAAACCAAAGATTCATCTTTGGGTTACGACTCTTCTTTCCAAGGAATCGACTTAATCTTCAGCAACTCAATATTCCCAGTAAACACGCCTGATGGTGGATTCTTTGGAGTTTCTAAACAGTTGATAGATCGTCCGGCAGATGCTTATGTTAGTTATAGTTTTGTGAAATATGACAATCGCGGAAACAAAATTTCTCAATCAAGTTTCGATGCAACTTTACCCACCAAACAAGTTTTAAGACCACGCAGTTTCCTAGGCACCGATAATAGCCAATGGACCGTAATCCCATTTTATTGCGAACCTGACAGTATCCAAACTGGCGCAGATTTAGCAAAAAGATCAGTCGGGCTTTGTTTGGTTGACGATTTGGGAATAAATTTAGAACAAAACTTGTCTCATAAAAACTTCAGAAGCCAAATTTTATTGTGACAAAAAAACTTCAACTTAAGAGCAAACATCCATGAATTTTCATCAAAATCTTATCCGTCACCACATCAAAAAAATGCGAACATCCTTCCAAAATTTTCTCTCCCAAATTTTAACAATTTTTGTTTTTTTATTTTTTGAAAACTCTGTCTTAGCTAACGAGGTTGAGAATCCGAAATTCACTCTTAAAGAAGGCAGCCAATTTGAATTATGCCAAGAGATAAAACAAATTTTAAATGAGCCAGAAAATGCAAATTTTATGGGAGTTTATTCAAGAAAAATTCTAAATATTAAAAATGAATTCATTAGCTCGCAGTTCCTTATCCCAAAGAAATATAAAAATTTCAAAGATCCTGTTTGGGAAAATATTAAGTTTGAAGATCTTTCAAAATATTCACTACCTAACCAACTTTTAAACAACTTTATAAGTTTAGCAAAAACGAATAAAACACAGATCGCTCAAAAGACAAAATTGGATTTAGATCATGATGGAAAAAATGATGAAATAATACGCTTCAAAGTTAACGACAAAAGAGATTCATGGCATTGTTTTGTGAGCGATATCAATGAACAAAGCATCATGTCTAACTCCTACAATAAGAGTTATCTCGGAGATGATTGCCATTTGTTCTCTTACAAGGGGAAAATATTTCGCGCCACAAGTTCTGATACTATTCTTTTTGTTCATGAACCAATAACTGGAATAGCTATTGGATTTGGCATGAAGCCAGTCTGCACATTTAATCCTAAATAAATTACACCATGATAAATTTTAACACCATTAACACATCACAATATCAAGCTTTACGTCTAGATCTATTATCAAGAGTAGAAGAGAGCGGGGTTTTAAGCCAGAAACCTTACCTAGATTCGAAAGGAATTCCAACTATTGGAGTTGGGATGAATCTGCAGAGCGAAAGTACAAGAAGAATAGTTTTAGATACAATTTTTGGCATTATTGAACTATCTGGGGATGAGTCAGCAGAATCCTTATACAGAACTGAAATTGCGTCAGTTGTCTCACAAACCTATCCCAAAACCAAGGCTGGAAAAGAATTATTACAGTCAAACCTAAATGCTGTAATGGCAAGGCGCGCAGCAGATTCAAGAATAACTTCTCCTAATAAACGCAGCACTTTTGCTTTCGCTAACGATCAAGAAATCGCTGATACCTTTAACACTTTATCCAGAAGCTACGAAGACCAAATCAATTCTTGGCTTGGCAATATTCCAGAATCTCAAGAACGTGCTGTCTTATTTTCTCTAGCCTATAACGGAATTCTTACCGAAAGCTCCAGTTTAAAATCTGCAATTTCAAGCGGTAATCGCCCCGAAGCGTGGTATCAAATTCGTTACCAATCAAATGGCGATCATCTTAATGGAATTGCCAAACGCCGTTATTACGAAAGTCAAATTTTTGGTTTAACTGATTCAACATCAGTTGGTGTTGATGAGGCAAAATCAGTATTCAGAATGTACACCAGCCATCGCAGCAAGATTAAATCTTACGATCAACAATATGGTTCGATGATTGCTCAAGCCAATTCTGATTATCAAACCTCAGTTGTACAAAGTTTCGAAGATGTTAGCGCCAATGCCCGAGGAATTCTGGAAAGTACTTATTCTCCAGCAATTTCAGCCGACGAAATTTTAGTTGATTCAAGTTCTAATGCTTTAAGTGATACCTCTGCCGCCACGACTAATACTTTAATGTTCGGCGAAAGTGGCTTCGACACCTACGTTTTCCCCAGCATCTCTGGCGCTGACGAAATCATCGACTCTGACAATGACGGAGCAATTATTATTGGGGGAGTTAGACTTGATGGTGAATCAAAACCATTACTTGATGCAGCACAAAATATCGTACCAGACAGTTGGGTTAATAACCAATTCACTCTAACAAAAACTGGTGATGATCTGGTAATCACAAAACCTAGCGTTACCGGCAGCATCACCATCAGAAATTATCCTTTCACCGCAACAAAAGCATTTGGTTTCAGCCTCGGTAAAAGCATAGTTCCAAACCAATATAACGACCCAGCACTTCAAGGAATCGACTCCATCTTCAGCAACTCAATATTCCCAGTAAACACGCCTGATGGTGGATTTTTTGGGGTGGCGAAACAATTGATAGATCGTCCGGCAGATGCTTATACAAGTTACAGCTTTGTGAAATACGACAATCGCGGAAACAAAATTTCTCAAACAAGTTTCAACTCAGCTTTACCCACCAAACAAGTTTTAAGACCACGCAGTTTCCTAGGCACAGATAATCGCCAATGGACCGTAATCCCATTTTATTGCGAACCTGACAGCATCCAAACTGGCGCAGATTTAGCAAAAAGATCAGTCGGGCTTTGTTTGGTTGACGATTTGGGAAATGTAGTAAACTCAAGAATTCTTGCCACAAACACACAATTGAATGGCGGATTTGCTCTAACAACCACAGTAAATTCTGTGGTATCGAACTCGATTTTTTATTTTCGAATTGATGGTTATAACACTTACCAAATCGATATAAAAACTTTAGCAGATCAAAATATCCAAGGTGCTAGCTACGATTTTATCACCACAGATCAGGCAGTTGATAGATCTTATGCAGCAAACTCAATTCAGCTACGCAACGGCAATAAATTATCGCTGATCTATAACAATCAATTAACCACTTCAACACCGAAGCTACGCGATCTCACCGCAGATGAAATAATTCCTAATTATTACGTCTCTTCTGGCGAATCTATAACTCCAAGAGATACAAATTTTATCGCCATTATTGCAGAAAATACTGAGAGTAATTTGCAGATTTCCTTAAATCAAAATTCAGTCGGAGTTTTGATGGGACTTGATTCTAACCCAAACGCAAAAATTTCTCTGCCCTACGATTTAAGCGATGCGCAAATTTATTCAGCCAATGACGGACAATATTCGGTTGACGATTTATTGGCTGGAAAATTTGTGGCTGATTCTTCGGCACTACAAACTCGCAGAAGACGATTGGATAATGCAATCGGCAACACAACTTTAAGTGATGATCTTCAATATTACGGTGATTATGACGATGCGACAACCGACGATGAAGTTGTGTCGTTGGATTCTATATCTTCGCATCAGCAATATAGCGTGATTGTTTTACCTAATAATCAGACTATTGTTTTGGTCGGCGTGAATGCGACAGGACTGGTGAAAGCTCCAGAAAATTATTTTTATCAGGCGACACAGCTTACTAATGATCCAACTTCGCAGCCAACGATTTTAAAAGAACCTTCTTCTCAACCTTCGTTGCAACTTGTAGTTCAAACAATAGTTACAAACGATCCCAGTTCGCAACCAAGTCAATCTCCTGATGCCTTGCCAACATCAACTCCTTCTGGTAAACCAAATTCAATTCCAAGTGCAGTTCCAAGCAAACAAACTTTGCAGCCATCAACTGGAATTAATTCACAAGAACCAACTTCGGTTCCAAGTGTAGAAACTCAAACTCCAACCAATTCAGAATCTGCAACACCTAGCGCCGATCAATCTCCATCTTCGCGACCTTCAGCTAAAATTTCTTCAGACACACCAACGTCACAGCCTTCAAAAAAATCTAAACAGCCATCTTCGCAACCAAGCGAAACTTCAACAACATCAGCAACTTCTGGACAGCCGACTTCAATTCCAAGTGTAGAAACTCAAAATCCAACCACAAACCAACCTTCATCAGTAAATCCAACAGTCAGATTTACTGATAATCCCATTGTACAAGTTACTTCATATCCAACATCAGAAGTTAGCAGCTCAGAATCAGATGCGCCAACTTTTGCATCAACGAGTGACTCGCCATCTTCGCGGCCAAGCAATTATCCACTTGTGATGCCAACAAGAAAACCATCTAAACAAACTTTAATGCCTTCGGCAGAAGTTATTGAATCAGATTCTCCGTCATCTGCACCATCATATTTAAATTCACCCTACCCAACTTCACATCCTTCAAAAAGAACCGGCTTTCCTAGCCTAAGATCGGCGACTCCGACTATGATTTTTACTAATAATCCAATACCTCAAAGTCTGCTTCCAACTTCTAATGATTTTACTTCATTACTACCAACTTCCGCACCATCTTTTCATAACTCACATTGTAGACCAGACTTTCCATCAAATATTGTAGCTCCAATTGCCGCCGCATTTCTTCTTGCCGGAGTTGGATTAGCTTATGTTTTTCGTAAACGAATTTGGGCAAACAATAATGTTGAAGTTGCACCTGCAAATCCAAGTCCCAACAAAAAAGCAACAAGATTGGTCGAAGTCAGCCCTCGACAACATTCAGATGAAGCACAACAAAATCATTCGCGATGATAAGGATGTCCGGCGATGATTGATGCCGCGCGATAAATTTGTTCCACCAAAATTGCACGCACCATCAAATGCGGAAAAGTCATTTTGCCTAAAGAAATTTTCAACGAAGCTTTTTGCAAAACTTCTTGCGCTAAACCATCTGAACCACCGATTACAAAAGTTAAATCGGAATCACCATTCAGCGCAAAATCTGAAAGCATTTTAGAAAATTCAATACTGCCAAATTGTTTGCCGTGTTCATCTAAAGCGATCAATTTTGAATTGGGCTTCAAAGCTTTCAGAATCAAATCTCCTTCGCCTTCTTTAATTTTTGCCACCGACATATTTTGGGCATTCTTTAATTCGACTTCACGCAATTCAACTTTCCACTTCAAACGCTTTAAATAATTTTCGAAAACTGCTTTATGTGGTGAATTTTCAAACTTTCCGATTGACAGAATTGTGATTCGCATAATTTTGACGTAGATTAATTTTTTACCTGCACAACAAACTTCAGACACATGAAAATTGCAATCTATCCCGGCACTTTCGATCCAATTACTTTCGGACATCTCGACATTATTCGCCGCGCTTCAGAAATTTTCGATCATCTGATCATCGCCGCCGCCAAAGATAATTACAAAAATCCATTATTTAGTTTAGACGAAAGAGTCGAACTCATCAAAGAAGAAATCAAAACTTTGGATGAAGCACACAAAATTTCTGTCGAAAAATTCGAAGGACTTTTGGTGAAATATGCTCGCGAAAAAAACGCTAAAGTTATCGTACGTGGACTTCGCGCTGTTTCAGATTTTGAATATGAATTTCAAATGTTTGGTATGAATTCAAAACTTGATCCAGAAATTCAAACTGTCTTTTTCCCCGCTTCTGAAACCAACCATTTCATCGCTTCTAAATTAGTGAAAGAAGTAGCAAAACTTCAGGGTGATATTTCAAAATTCGTTTCGCCAAACATCGCAAAAAAATTGGAAGTAAAATTACAAAGCCTGAATAAATGAAGATTAGAGAAGAAATTTGGATACTTGCTGACGATCGCCCAGGAACTTTTTTTCAAAGCATTGGACTTGCTGAAGAAATTGGCATTCCTTATAAAATAATTACTATTTCGTATAATTTAGTTTCACTTCTGCCCAACTTTTTATTAAGCGATTCATTACTTCGCGTTCCCGCTGAATTAAGAAATAAAATTGCTGCTTTAGGATATTTACCAAAAATCATCATTTCAGCTGGCAGAAGATCAGCACCGATTGCACTTAATTTAAAATCTCAGTCACAAAACCAAACTAAGATAATCCAAATTATGAATCCGAATTTGGACTTTGCTAAATTCGATTTTGTAATTTTGCCGAAGCATGATGAGGTTTCTGAGAATAAATTTCCTAACTTAATTACTACAATCGGAGCTTTAACCAGAATCGATGAACAACGTTTGATAAGTGAAGTCGAAAAATTTCCCGAACTCCAGAAAATCACCAAAACCAAAATCGCTTTGATGGTTGGTGGTAACTCTAAAAAAACTGAGTTCAGTATAAAAGATGCAACTGATTTAGCTAAGACTAGCGCTAAAATTGCTAAAAATATGAATGCTACTTTGTTGGTTTTGACAAGTCGTAGAACCGGAAGCGATTTGAAAGAAGCATTGCAAAAGAATCTTGATTGCGATTTGGAATTTTTTGATTGGGACAAAATAAATAATGCCAATCCTTACTTAGCGATCGTGAACATCGCCGATTATTTTATCGTGACCGGAGATTCTGTTTCGATGATTTCCGAATGCGCTTCAACGGGAAAACCAATTTACATTTTCGATCAAGGAAAAATTTCAACTAATAAACATCATAAATTTCACCAAAATTTGTTTGATGAAAACTGCGCCAAAAAACTCGAGAATAATCTAAAAAATTTAGAAAATTTTGCGCCAAAAAAATTACAAGAAACAAAACGTGTTGCCTCAGTCATTAAAAATAAAATAACTTGATTAACTGCTTGGCATTTTTACTATTTTTCACCTATTAACTTATATTATCTTCTTCGGGGCCTACAGCTGCCTCGCAATTCTAGAAATCCTCTTGATTAACAAAATTTTAGAAAAACTCACAAAACGGTTTCACTCTAAAAATCTTCTTAAAGAAAATTTAAGTAGATGCTTCATTTTGTTGGCAATTATTACCCTCACTTCTTGTACCGACCAAGGTTGTATTGAAGCTAATGACTTCGGTGAATTTCAAACTCAAACCCTAGAAGTAAATTCAAATGCTACCGAAGATTCTTGTACTTATAATTCAGCACTTGAACTCACAGACTCTGAGCAAGGATCTGGAGTAAAAGCATGCTTGACCAGCGGTGCCGCTTCTGTAGCCGACGAATCTGGCGTAATTCAAACCGTTAGCTCTGGAGGTTGTAATGGTTACCAAGTAAATAATTCAGGAGCGAACATCGATATTAACGGTGCCGCTACGTCTGATGAGAGTAAAATGATCAAAATGGATGGCCCTCACCAATCTCTTTGTATTAATAGTTGCGTTCAAACTTGTTTAAGTGGGGCTTCTTCGGTTGGTGGAACCACTAATCCTGAACCAAACTGGAAATCAACAGATGGTAGAGATAGCTCGCAAAATTATGGTGTTCAAATTCTTCCGGGCGCAGAAATTTCTATCAGCGCTACAGGCTTAATCACTCTAAGCAATAGCGCGAATTATCCTTCAATTTATCTCCCTGTTGATGGACTGCTAGAAAACGGCATGCAACCTAACTATAAAAATAACACTTGGACTACTGATTCAATTTTCGACGTTACTCAAGGGCAAACTTTTAACATGAAGTTTAGCGGTAAGTGGACAAGACCTGGATCAACTTCTACTGGTGCATATTACAATACCTCTCAAGTCGGTGCGGGAACCTCTAAACTTCAGCCAAGTGGTGCTATCAATACAGCAATTTATGATGGTGCCATCACACTAGCTGCTTATACGATTCCTCATCCTAATGGATATGTTTTCGATACAACTCAAAGCTCAGAAGTTCTAGGAACTAAAGGCGTACCTCTTTTGCCAGATCCAAAAACTTGGACTTGTGATTATAACGCAGCGAAGGTTTGGGATGCTGTAACAACTACTGGTGCCACAGCAATAGCAAATTATCCGAATGCTTTCGAAGCTAATTGTTACAACAAAAGCAATGGCTACAGCACTCTTGGATATAATTCTTCAGTTGACTCAGCAGTTTTGACAAATCCCAATTTTTTAATTACTAATTCATCTCCTTCTCAAGGCCTAGGTTACTACGGTGGACCAATAAGATGGAATGGAGATGGAATTTCAGAAGCAGTTGGCACGATATTCTCTCGCGCATACTATAGAGATTTTGATACTATATCTGCTACTGAACTCTCAATCCCGCTAGGATCAAGTGTAAAATCAGATGGAACACTACTTCCTCAAGTAGTTGGAAGACAGATGAACATTCCTGCAAGTGCTCCTGGGATTACTTTCACCAACAACGATACCTCATCTTACATGCTGTTTCCAAGAGGTGGAGCTACTTGTAACTCTACAACGACACCTCCAGCGTACCTATATGCTACCTTAAAAGACGCAGCAGGAAATGTTATCTCAAGCAACGTACAGCTCTATATCGCAAATGGTACCTGGGGAGCACCTTATTATCCAAATAACAAAATAACGGTTGGTCCAGGACAAAAGGTAATTTTAACAGGAACTTCTTCAACTGCTTGTAACAGCAGCTCTAATGAGATGGGAATTAAATTCCAAAAATTCCAAGACATTCCAATAACACAATCTGGTTTTGTTAGGTTTACCACTCTAAATGCCGCTTCTGGAAACTGTGTACTTAATGGAAGAATTTTAAACCCTAAAAACTCTGATGGTTCTGACCGTGAAAATACTGATAGCGATTATTATGAGTACGATAATTTCACCGCTTCACCTTCAATAGATCCTCTTGAATCACTATCCGTACCAAATTCTGGATCTTCTTTAATCTGGTCATCGAAAGTTTTTGTTCGCAAAGGTCAAACAATTCGTCTCTCACCAATCAGCTGGAATAATACATTTACTACCAACAATGGAGTAACCAGACAATGCGGTATTGGCATGGTGATGCAAATTACACCGCGTCCAGCTTTCTTGTGCAAAGGTGTCTCAAATGATCCAGTCAGCAACCCTGATCCTAAATGTTTAGCTGATACTGATTTGTCGAGTGGTAATTTGATTGGTTGTCAAGCTTATGCTTCTGAGTGTAACGATATTTCCAATACTTCAAACTATTGCCCTTATACAGATTGCCGTAGCACCATCACCTGCTCTCCCGGAACATCAAGTAACAACTACATGAAAACCGGATGTTCTGCTGTTTCTAATGTTAACTCTGCAGCCTGCACAACCGCACTAGCATCTCTTTCATCAACCAATCAAGCCAATTTCAAAACTGCTTGTGGTAGCTGTTCTGCCCTAATGCTTGCAAATGCCGGTCTTGCTGCAACCTCTAGCATCACCCAAGACAAATGTTACAATTTAGAAAATTATACCGGAAAAGTTTCTTCTATTGGAGTTGCTAACGGCGGCGGACCAGCAAGTACTGATCCTATTTTCACCAAAGGTGCCGAATATCTATCAAGCTTTAATGGCTATTACGGCAACTTCATAAAATTCTCCGACACCAATACAGTTGATAGCGTTGCGAACAATGAAATTTATCAGTCATCCACCGCTATGACATTTAACCAAAATAGCCGTCTGAAGTTCCTGATTGTTACCAACAATGGCGATTTTAGAAACCTTGATACTAACTATTCTTCTCTTCAGGGCAGTACAACTAACTATCCTTATAGCTCTCTCACCGCAAGAGGTACATCTTACAACGGTAGCAACGGTATAAAAATTGGATTTGACGGAACATTACAATTCTCTAACGGACAATGGTTGGAAGCTAGAATATGTCGTGAGACTAGCAGCCATAGTTGCCGAGGATCTACCACTGTTCCAAGCACTACTGCAACTTCTGCTGATATAGCATTAAATCAACAACCTCATTTAGTAGAGTTAAATACTCCTACAGTTTCGACCGATGTTATGCCAACCCTTGCCTCAACTGCAAACTATAAGTTTGATGCTTTTGGCACTTTAACCAGAACTACTTCTGCCACTGCGAAAGATTGTACAATTATTAATCAAGCAGTCGATACAGCAGTTAACAACACATATTATTGCCACACTTATCTCAACAGCACTTCAAGCTATATTTATGATCCGCAAAAATCAGATCCTTTTTCAGATTCTGATTATGATGAACTCAACCAACTAAGATTAATTTTTAAAATCAAAGATCCTGAAGTTCCAAACTGTATTATCCCAGGATCAGGAGCAACTACCAACAACGGCGTTATGATTCCTAACCCAGCTTACCAAGCTAACGTTTGTTATACCGGATCAAACTGTATTACTACTGGTAGTTCTTACACTACAACCTGTGGTTCTGCTGGTGGCGCTACCCAAGCTTGTACTGGATATGTGAGCGGTGGTAGATGTGTTACTCCAACCCAAAGCCAATATAACGGCTATTATTCCAGCAGCAAAATTTGCTCTTCAAGCACTGGAGTTACTGGTCAAACCTGTACTGCTAGCGATGGAACTCCTTCGTTAACGTCTTCAAATCCATGCCGCAAACAATTCTATTGCGGAAGCGTTTATGCCAATAACAGTGGCAAATACTATGTTACAGTCAAAGTTGCTAACCCTCCTGGAAACAATATTTCTAACATTATCGGTGGCGTTATTACCCCAGTAATTGAGACAATGGATGGTAAGCGCACTATAGCAGCAGACGGTACTGTAACCCAAACAGTTGGACAATCTCAAAGAATCTATACCTTAGTAGTTCAAGATAGTAGATATCAGGCCATTTTATCGATGTCGATGTCGATGATGATTATGTTCTACGGCTTAACTTATTTGATGGGTGTGACTGATTTAAGCAGTTCTGACCTCATCAATCGCTGTATTAAAATTGCTGTAATCTACCTATTCGCCAGCCCAACTGGTTGGTATTGGTTTAACATGTTCGCTGTTAAATGGTTCAAAGATGGTACCGACTATCTCGCCTTCATGATGGCCTCGTCCTTTGACGACTCGACAGCACTCGCACAAGCAATCTCAATTAATGATTACTACGACAAATCTGTACTCTTCAGCAGCGTTGATAAAGTATTCGGCATGTTCTTCTCGCAAGCTGTACAGAAAAAAATCTCCGCCCTTCTTTTCGCCAGCATCTTCGGATGGGTCTATCTCTGGATCATCTATTTAAGCTTCATGCTCTACGTATATGCTGTTGGTTATGCAGTACTATATTACCTAACTGCACAGATTTTCATCTCGATATTATTCACTTTAGGACCAATTTTCTTCATCTTCACCCTGTTCAACCAAACTAAGGGTATGTTTGATAGCTGGCTCAACCAGTTGATTGGCTTCTCTTTGCAACAGATATTCCTACTCACAACTTTAGCCTTCTTCAACATGATGATGTATGAAGTGCTAAAAATGTCTTTAGGATACAGAATTTGCTGGGATGAAGTTTGGTCAATCAACATCATAACTCGTATCAGCTTGTTATCATTCTGGACCGTAGCTTCACTTCCTCCGAAAGTTAACACCCAATCTGCAGTTGGTGAAATTGGTCATCCAGAAGGAATTCCATCATTATTCTCTATCTTATTTATCTGGGTAGTTGCGTCTTTGATGAAAAACTTCATTGGCTTTATGACCAACCTTGGCGCTTCAATTGGCGGCAGCTTGTCAGCAAGTGCTATGGCTTCTGGTGCTTTGAAAGCAATTAACGATGCAAAAAATTATTCTTCTAAGAAATTCAATGATATCACCAAAGGTGCAATTAACGAGCCTATGAAGAGATTGGATGCTGCATTGTTCGACTCTGGTGAACACGCCGAAAAAGCTCGTAAAGCTCGTCAAGAAAAGAACAGACAAGATCAGGGAAAAAAAGAATCGCTCAACAAAGCTGGTAATGAGGCTATGAGTAAATTCAAACGCGAAAACGCTGCTGAATATTCTAAAATGACCGAAGAACAGAAGAAAGCTGCCTTGACCAAAGCAAAAGATGAAGGCATGAAAAAAGAAGCCAAAAAACTTGGTATTAGCGATGATGAATTGAAAAAATTAAAATCCGATAAAGGTTTGAAATACGAAGGATCTAACGTTCTTGTTGCAGCAGCTCAAGCCGCAAGACAAAAAGCTGGATTCGGCGGCGGTACATTAAGTTCATCACTTAATGACAGTAAAATTAGCACTAAGATGAGCTTCTCTGAGGCTAAAGAAGGCATGTCAAAAATGAGCGCCTCAGAAAGAAAAGATTTCAAAGAGCAAGCTGCCAAAGTTAATGTTGCGGTCGATAAGAGTACTTCTCAGAAAATTATTGGTGCAGCGCAAACTGCTGCTAATTTAACTGCAAAACCAGCAGTGGGATTAGGAGTTGGAGCAGCGGCTGGTGTTGCAGGACTTGCTGGAGATACGGCTAGTGCCTTAGCTAGCTTAGCCACTGGTGGAAAAGTCGGAAATACTAACTTTAATTCAACAAGAGCAAATGCCGCTTCTGCTAAAGAAAAAGCAGCTGGAGCAGGTAAAGCAATGTACGAAGGTGCTGGATCAGCTAAAGACTCTTTAGTGAAAGCTGCCAAAGGACTTGCAGGCAAAGCCAGCAACGCTGTGGGTGGTAATGAATATGCGGAAGCAAGAAAACAACTCGAAGATTCAGGTAAAATCAGAAGAATGGCTGAAGCAGAAACTACTCTTTTTGGAAAACGCCTCGCTATAGGTACAAACTTCGCTAGATCAGATAAAGAAAAGCAGATGATCAACGATCAAATGAAGAAAAACCGCGAAGAAAAAGCAACTTCAATGCCTACGAAAAATGATAGCATGACGATTGCTAAACTTGATGCCTTAGATAAAGGAATGACTCTAAACGAAGAAGGTAAAGTCGGTCGTAGAGATGCAGCATTATTCGGCCCTGGTGGTATGAAGCATGCTATCTCAAGCCAATTCACAAAAGGTGCAGAAGCAGAGAAACATGCAACTGAAGGCGTTGCTGCTGTTGCTGGAAAATTATCAGAAAAAGGTGGTTCAATTGAAACAGACAAAGCCACAAAAGCTTCTTTGGAAAAAACTAAAGATGTTGCACAACAAGCCTCTGTCGCCATCCAAAAAGTTGCCAAGATCGATGAACAGCTACAAGGCGCACCTGTAAAACAAACCATGGCTCAAAGAGCATTGAATGCTATTACAGGTAAAGAACCTCCTAGAACCCCGCCAGCTAGCGGAGAAGAAAAAGCCAGACTTGAAGCAGAAAAAACTGCGGTAATAGCCAATTACGAAGCTGATGGTGGAACTTTCTTCAAAGACAAACAAGCCTTGGAAGAACAAAAAGCTATTCAAAGCTCAAGCTCTTCTACTGAAGAACAAAAAGCACAAGCTGCTGAAGCTATCAAAGACATCACAGGTAAAGAAAATTATATCAGCTCAGAAGGTGGAGGATTGGATGCTGCAAACTCAATGTATCAACAAGCTGATCAGCAAATTAAAAATATCGATGCCAGACTTGATAAAGCACAACCTGTGAATACAGCATCTCAGGCATCTAAAGCTGCTTTCGAAAAAGCTATGGGATCAGAATCAGTTAAAGCAGTTGAAGCGAAATATGAAAAATTGAGCAATTTTGATAAAGCAACCGGAGGCAGATTTAACCAAGAGGCAAGAGCTGTAATCCAAGATCATGGCAAAATACAGAAAATGAAAAAAGATTTTGCTAAACTTGGTAAGCTTTCTGATAAAGACATGTCAACCAACCTAAGAAAAACTGATGCGATTCAGAAAGATGAACATGGTAAAGATATGATTAGTCTTGATGGTGAAAAAGTACATGAAACAGCTAACAGAGCTTCAGATAAACATAACGAATTCGCGGACAAATATTCGAAAGGACTTGATTTTGAAAGTGTTTCAGCTCCGGCTCCAGAACCAGCAGCAGCAGCACCAGCAACTTCTGACACCGCTGCTGAACCTGAAGCAGCTCCACCCACTACCACAGCAGGTGGCACTCAACTTGGTACAATAGCTGAAGACGACGAAGAAAGAGACGAATAGTAAAATAAAATCACCACACCATTCCGCCTCACAGCAATCAGAAATTTTTACAGCGCTAATGTCAGATCAAAAATTATCACGCAAAAATTTCATCAGAAAACGCAGCGCTTTCACGATTTTAGAATTTCTAATTTTTTTCTGCGTAACAGTTTTTGTCGTGACGGGAATTTATTTTGTTAAGCAAATGACAAAGGTAAACGACATCAAATCACTCATCATGCAAATCAGGAAATACGATGATGCCGTCGCAGCATTCGCTGAAAAATATGATGCATTTCCTGGAGATGTTTGCGACACCAAAACCTATGGCATCACCACAGAAAATACAGATGGTAATTGCGATAATATTGTCAGTGATCGCGCGCAAGAAATAATTTCAGCTAATGGTGAGATCACAAATTTTTGGATGCATTTATCAAAAACAAAAATGATCAGCGAAATTTTTGATGGTAAAGAAAATGAAAAAGCAAAAATCGGCACCACCTTTCCAATCAGTAAAATCGGGGATAAAATCGGTATTATCGCTTATGGTGATGAAGGAAAAACTTTTTATCAAGTTGGTTTCAAATATTCGAATCACAATCGAATATTTATGAGCAATAATAGTTTAAAAACTTTTGAAGCTTATTGGTTTGACGAAAAAATTGATGATGGAAATCCAAGAAAAGGTCGTGTTGTTGCCGCTGGAAAAAACTCTCTTAACATTTTAGAAAATGAAGATTGTGTAAAATTTTCAGAATATGATCGCACCAATAATAATCCGGTTTGCCAGCTTCGCATCGAGATAAAATAAACTCTTCTAATTTTACAAAATGGATTCAAAAAATTTCATGACATTGCAAAAACATCTCGAAGAATTTCGTAATCGTTTAATTGCCTGCGTAATTTTTTTTCTCATCGCATTTTGTTTCTGCTATTTTTTTTCTAGCGAAATTTACAATTTTTTATTACGACCTTTTGTTGAATTTTCAACTAATCATGAAAATAGAAGATTGATCTACACCAGCCCAGCTGAAGCCTTCACAACATATTTAAAATTATCTTTTTACTCTTCGTTATTTTTTTCTTTCCCAATTTTTGCATCACAATTTTATCTTTTTCTTGCACCTGGATTGTACAAAAATGAGAAAAAAAATATTCTGCTTATTTTATTTTTTTCGTCATTTTTATTTTTGCTCGGCGCATTGCTTGCATATTATTTAATCTTACCACTCGCGATCGAGTTCTTCGCAAGCTTTGAAATCCAAGGCTCCGCAGGTTCTATTCCAATTCAACTCGAAGCAAGAATCAGCGAATATTTAAATCTTGTTTTAAATTTACTCTTCGGTTTTGGCGTTGCATTTCAGTTACCAATTCTCTTGCTTTTTTTAATTAGAGTTGGTCTGTTGTCAGCCAATGATTTAAAAAACAAGAGGAGATATTTCATTGTAGCAATTTTTGTAATCGCTGCGGTGCTTACTCCCCCAGACGTTTTGAGTCAGATGAGTTTAGCAATTCCAATGATTTTATTATTCGAAATTGTTGTTCTCATTAGTAAAAATTTTAACAATAAAAAATAAATTTTATGGCTACTGCAAAAAAAGCTCCTGCTAAAAAAACTGTTGCTAAAAAAGCTCCAGCTAAAAAAGCCGTTGTAAAAAAAGCCGTTGCTAAAAAAGCTCCAGCTAAAAAAGCCGTTGCTAAAAAAGCTCCTGCTAAAAAAACTGTTGCTAAAAAAGCTCCAGCTAAAAAAGCCGTTGTAAAAAAAGTCGTTGCTAAAAAAGCTCCTGCTAAAAAAGCCGTTGCTAAAAAAGCTCCTGCTAAGAAGTAAAAAATCTAAAAAGTAAAAAATAGGGCGGAATCTCGAAAGAGGTTTCGCCCTTTTTTTGTATCTGCCTATCGACAACTAACTTAATAGTTTGCTCTGAGAGCTTAAATCGAATTTGCGAATAAAAAAACCGTTGGTCTCGAAAGAGAAACCAACGGTTTTTTTTATAAAATTATGACTCCATCTAAGCTCACGAGCAAAGGGATAAATCCATCATTGATGGGCAAGAGATAAAATTTATTTTCTTTTCCCCTGCACTTTTGCTGGAGCGAATGCTTGCTTAACAACGACCTTAACTGGTGATCTAGTTGGAGTTCTAGCACTGTTTTCTGTGTTCACAACATCACATAAAATATCGAGTGACACACCACCATCGTGACACATACAAATAACATAAGTTTTTTTGTCCAAACTCTCAATCATGTCACGACTGATAATTCTGAATCCTCCGTTTTCAGCTTGCTTGCGCGAGAATTTGAAAAGACGATTTAGAATCTTAATGTATTTATTAATCTTAGAATTTTTGTGATTCGGAATAGTACCATTCATTACATTTTCATCAGCTATATCAATCAGATATTCGAAAAGCATCTCTGCAATCTCAGCTGACTCTTCTTCAATCTTCTTAAAAACTTCCGCAACCATCTTCAAATTATCCGCCAAAGTCGGATTTTTTATCGATGCTGAAGGAGTCTCGTCACTATATCTTACTGACATATTCTAGATAAATTTTTGTAATAATTCTGACATTTCAGAAAAAATTGGATCTGAAGAATTAAGCCTCAACTTAACAAAATTCATGACGCGCGGAATCATATTCAAATAATGGTGTTTGCCATCACGCATAGAAAGACGTGAAAAAATTCCAACAATTTTGATATTTCTTTGCAAAGATAAAATCGCGTAATCACGCAAAAATGATTCTTTGTTACAGCCCGATTTTTCCAAATAATATTGTAAAAGTTGTTGGCGATTTAAGTCATAAACATCACGTCTAGCATCTTCAAGTAAAGAAACCAAATCATAAGCTTTCGAACCAATCAAACCATCTTGAAAATCTAATAATCCAACTTTTTTAAAACCTTCTCGTTGCGGCAAAATCATCAAATTATCAGCATGATAATCACGCAAAACTGTTACCTGATTTTCTTTATCTAAAAGATCAAAAAGATCGAACCACAAATTTTTAAAACGCGCAATTTGCGCCAACGACATTTCTTTTTTTTGTGAAGGCAAATACCACTCAATCAATAACATCACTTCACGAAAAAGTACCGCATTATTGTAAAGTGGTAAATCGCGTGGAGCCTTGATTTGATGCAGTTCAACCAAAACATCACAAGCACTTTTGTAAAAATCTAACTCGAGATTTTGTAAATTGTTTTGTGATTCTCTTGCTAAAACTCGACCATAAGTATCGTCACCAAAATCTTCTAACAAAATGAAACCGTGAGTTTCATCAACAGCAAAAATTTTTGGTGCGGAGAAATCATGTGTAATTAAAAACTCGTCAATCTTTACAAATGGGCGAACATCTTCGTGGCTTGGCGGTGCAAACATTAAAATCCATTTTTTATCGCCCGAAAAAATACGGTAATAGGAACGAAAAGACGCATCACCAGCAACTTTTTTTATCTCACAATTTTCAATTTTGTGCTTAGCTAAAAATTCACGCGCCTGTGTTTGATCAAGTTCAATCATGTTAAAAGTCTAATTTAGAATACCATTCCGGCGGGTTAATATTAGCAATACGATCACGCAAAATTTCGCTGAAAACCTTGTGAGATTTTATTAAGCTGTACCATTCTTTAACCGAATTATAGTGATGCCAATTAATGTCGCCGAAATAATCCAAGACCGACAAATGTGAAGCGGCGGCAAAATCAGCAACTGAAATTTGCTCGCCGGCTAAATATTTTCTGCTCTCTAAAAGATATTCGATATAGCTCAAATGCACATTCAAATTGCGTCGAGCAATCCTCAAAATTTCTGAATCAGGTGCTTTTGCACCAGGTAAATAGCGGTTAAAATAACGTTCATTCAAAACATATTTTCCCACTTCATTGAAAAATTTCAGATCAAACCAGCTTTGAATTTTGCGAACCTCAGCACGTTTAACAATTCCATCACCTAAAAAACTGCGCGTTTCGTCGTGCTTTTCTTCAATATATTCGATAATCGCCGAGCTTTCCGAAATCACTGCTGAATTACTATTATCAAACAAAACCGGCACAGTTCCAGCTGGATTCATTGCGATAAATTCCTTTCTTCTTTCCCAAAAATTTTCCGTAACCAATTCAAGACCAATTTCCTTTGCGGCCATATGAACTCTAACTTTACGCGAGAACGGACAAATCGGATGATGATATAGACGATACATAAAATTTGTGATTATGATTTAAGATTTGTGATTTACGCTGTTTTTAAATCATAAATCTTAAATCATAAATAAATTATGAAAAAAATCGCTCTGATCGACGGCTATGGTTTTGTCTTTCGCGCCTACCATTCTTTGCCACCACTTACCAGACCAGACGGCACACCAGTTGGAGCGGTTTATGGCTTCACTAACATGTTGATAAAATTATTGGCCGGACTTGATGTTACCCACGCGGCAATCGTTTTTGACTCAGGCTCTAAAACTTTCCGTAACGATATTTTTCCGAAATATAAAGCCAATCGCCCGCCCTGCCCGGAAGAACTGATTCCACAATTTCCGATAGTTCGCGAAGCCGCTGAATCTTTAAATTTAACCATTTTAGAAAAAGCCGGATTTGAAGCAGACGACATCATCGCCACCATTGCTCGTCAATATTCTAGCCCAGAAAACAAAGTTTTGATCGTTTCTTCCGACAAAGATTTGATGCAGCTCGTCAATGAAAACGTCGTAATGTATGATGCGATGAAAAACAAAATGATCTCTGACGCCGAAGTGAAGGAAAAATTTTTCGTAGCACCAAATCAAGTACTCGACGTTTTGTCGTTGATGGGCGACACTTCCGACAATATTCCAGGTGTAAAAGGAATTGGCCCAAAAACTGCCGCCGAATTAATTCAGCAATTTGGCACTTTAGAAAATATTTTTGCTAACCTCGATCAAATTAAGCAAGATAAGCGTCGCCAACTTTTAAGCGACGGAGTTGAAAACGCTAAAATTTCTAAAATTCTCGCAGCACTAAAAGATGATGTTGAGTTAGGAATTTCGATCGAAGATCTGAAAATAAAATCTATTGATCCACATCGACTAGTTTCGTTCCTTGAAATGCAAGGCTTCCGCTCTTTGGTTTTACGAGTTCGTAAAGAATTTGGAATTTCTGACGATGTTAAAGTTGCACCAGTTTCTGCAAATTCTGCGCCAAAAATTACGCCTAAAGCTGAGAAAGAAATTTATTTCCGTGATGTAAAAATCAGCGAAATTACTTCCGCTGAAATGCTTGATAAAATCAACTCTCAAGCACTTTTAAACGGCAATGCCACAATTGATCGCCATCATAATTTTATCACAATTTCAACTGCTAAAATTGGCGAAACTGCGACAGAAATTTTCTATTTTGAAAACCACGACAACGCAAAAATCACTACACCAATTCACGCCAACGATCTTTTTTCAGTTCATAATGATAATCAGCAAACTAATGCCAGTCACAGCTTAACCCTTGCCGATCTAGAAAAAATTTTCGTCAATGATGCCATTACCAAAGTTTTTTTTGAGGCAAAATCTTTCTTAAAAATCGCCAAAATAAAATCTTATCAAGACGTTTCATTGCTGAATCATTTGCTTAATTCTGCGATGAAAAGTGACCTGCGCGAACTAGTAAATCTCAACCTCAACGAAGATATTGTTGATCTTGGATTTAACACAATTTTTGACGAGTTAGATAAAAATAAAGAGCCAGAAATTTTTTCTGACAAAGCTAAAAAGATCGAATTTTTAGCCTTCAAAAATTTTGCCATTGCACAAATTTACAAAATTTTTTCGCAAAAAATTTTCGCTGAGAAACTCAATTTTGCTTATCTTGGTTTGGAGCTTCCGCTCTTAGATGTTATTGCTCGCATGGAAAATAATGGCGTGGCGATCGACATTCAAAAACTCTACAATTTATCACAAGATTTCGCCTCGCAAATTCAAAAACTCACTTCAGAAATTCACCAAATTGCTGGCGAAGAATTTAACATCGCATCGACGCAACAATTGGCAAAAATTTTGTTTGAGAAACTTGGTTTAGACTCATCAAAAAAATCGAAAAAAACTGGCGCATTCTCAACTAATTCTTCTGTTCTTGAAGAACTCGCCGAAGAAGGAAATGAAATAGCGCAGAAGGTTTTAGATTTTCGTAAATTTTCTAAATTAAAAAGCACTTACACCGACGCGCTGCCGAAAGAAATAAATCCAAAAACCAATCGCATTCACAGTAATTTTTCCAGCACTTCGACAATCACCGGACGATTCAGTTCGAACAATCCGAACTTACAAAATATTCCGATCAAAAGTTTGGAAGGTCGAAAAATTCGCGAAAGTTTTATTGCCGCTAAAGATCATCTTTTAATCTCGGCAGACTACTCGCAGATTGAATTGCGAGTGATTGCTCACGTTGCAAAAATTCCTAATTTAGTTGAGGCTTTCAAAAGCGGAAAAGATATTCATCGCATCACCGCCAGCCAAGTTTTTCATATTCCAGAAGCGCAAGTTACTGACGAAATTCGTTCCAAAGCCAAAGCGATTAATTTTGGAATTATTTACGGAATCAGCGCTTTCGGCCTCGCCCGACAACTTGACATTCCGAAACAAGAAGCAGGAATTTATATCAAATCTTATCTTGAAGCCTATCCGGGAATTGACTCTTACATGAAAAATTACATCGAAATTGCGCGCCAAAATGGTTTTGTCGAAACACTTTCCGGTCGCAAATGTTTCATCCGCGAGATCAATAATAAAAACCCAATGATTCGCCAAGAAGCTGAACGCCTAGCCATCAACGCACCAATCCAAGGAAGTGCAGCTGACATCGTAAAAATGGCAATGATTCGCCTGGATAAAAAATTCCGCCAACTGAATTTGCGTTCCAAAATCATCATGCAAATTCACGACGAATTAGTTGTCGAAGCACCCAAAGATGAAGTTGAAATCGCCAGCAAAATTCTACAAAAAGAAATGGAAGATGCCTTTATTCTAGACACTCCGCTGCGCGTTGATATTTCGGTTGATCAATGTTGGAAATAATAAAACCAGTTACTTATGCACGAATTCACTTCGTGCGTAGCAACGCAATTTCTTCCTAAATTGAAAACGTAGTTTTGAATTTAACTACTTACAAATCTCTCTCATCCGCGTGTAAGCCTTCGCAATACCCTTCGTAGAGTATTCATCAATTGCGAAAGTTCCAATCGCCGAGTCGCTACGGACTTTTACACTTCTAGCGTTCAACAATCTTTGAATAACTTCCACATCTTCGTCTTTGCTTTTCGCCCAAGCAACTTTGCCTTTAGTGGGGAATCTATATTGAAACTCGTCGTCAATCATGAAGAAAATTTTGCTATTCACCTTGTATTCATAACCGCCAAAAACGCTGACTTCTTCTTTGCGCTCTCTTTGATAGCGCGTAATCATAAGGTAAGGTTTTTGTCTGGTTGATTGATCTGAGTTGGCATTTTGTGGGTTCGCCACGATATAGCATTGTTTTTCTTGCAACTCATCTTCCTGCAATTCGTAAACCGTCCAATAATAAAAACGGCTATCAACAATTTGAGCGATCGCCGAATTTTGCAGAGCTAGCAAACTTAGCGAAATAAGAGCGATTTTTTTGCAGAGATTTTTCATGTGGATTTACTTAAAAAATTCTCGCCAACGAATAATCCAAAATTGCGATTAAATCTTGTTTGGCTTCTAGGTCACAAGAGCTTTTGTCGTTAAAAATTTCCAGATTTTTTAACGCTGATTCACGATAAAGTAATGCTCTGTTTCTTGATTCTCCAAGGCCGCGATATTTCTCCATCAGCTGCAACATTTTAGCAAAATCTTCCTGATTTTTTTCCGATCCCATCAAATTTTTTGCAAAAACTTCTTCAATAAATTTGCGATCTTCAGCATCAGCTTTTTGATAAGTAAGAATGATCGGCAATGTGACTTTTCCTTCAAAAAAATCGTTACCTAAATCTTTGCCTAAAACATTTTCTTTTGACGAATAATCCAGCATGTCGTCAACAATTTGAAAGATGATACCAAGATTTTTTCCAAAGTCGCGAAGTGCTGATATTTCTGCATCCAAACGCTTATTCAACAATGCACCAACTTCCGCTGCAGCTGAAAAAAGTACGGCAGTTTTTCCAAAAATAATTTCGAAATATTTGTTTTCTGAAATCGCTAAATCTGATGAATTTTCCAACTGCATAACTTCGCCGTCAGCCATTGTGCTTGAAGCTTTTGAGAGCAAGTCAAGAATGCGCATATCATCACTTCGAACCATCAGCTGAAACGCGATCGAGAACAAATAATCACCAACCAAAATCGTCGCTTTATTATCCCAAATCGCATTGGAAGTTTTTTTACCGCGACGCACCATGCTATTATCAACAACATCATCATGCAGCAAAGTTGCGGTGTGAATTAACTCAACTGCTGCACCTAAATTATTGTAGCCCGAATTTTCTTTGCTGCCGCAAAGTTTAGCCGCCAAAATCAGAATCATTGGACGGATTCTTTTCCCGCCAGAAGAAATTAAATGATTAGCGATTTCTTTGATTAAAGGAGATTTACCAACCGAGAATTCTAAAATTATTTCATCAATTCTCTTGAGATCAGGGGTAATTCGTGCAACGGCGTTTTGAAACTTTTCCATGGTTACATCTTAATATCTTTCTGAACTTCATCCAAATGATAAAGCATCAAAGTCTTGTTACGACACTCTTCAATCTTGGCCATAATGTCGTTTAGAGAATTACGAATTGCTGCAGAATTTTTTTCTGATTCACCATTTTTTATGAAATCGATATACTGTGTAGTCAACGTATCAGCACATTCTTCCAATTTATTTACCACCTCTTCAATTATTGAAAATTGTTGAGCGGCCAACTCATGTTCATTGTCTTCAACAGCGCTTAAAAGGCGATCGGCATAGTTATAATACTCAACAATCTCGTTATAAAGTTGCTCTTGTTTGGAGGTTGCCATTTTTTGGAAGTTTTTTTGGAAAGGAAAACTATTAAGAACAGGTGCGTCGGCAAGCTATTTTTGCCAAGATAAAAGTCAACATGGCCGCAAGCTTTATTGTTTAAGGCTGGCGATCAATTCATTTTTACTGAATTTAAAGTCATTTTCTACCCAAATTTCTTGGGTTTTCTGCAACACCAATCCCAACTTTTTACCAGAAAAACCCAGCGCAATTAAATCGGAACTTTTAAGCGGAAAATCTGGCAAAGAAAATTTACGTAAGTAGCTAATCGTTTTTTTTGCCGCGGCGATTTTTTTCAGATCATAATTCTTAGATAAATCTTGTAGATAGAGGCCAAGAACCATTTCTTTATCATTTTCTACCAGCAATTTTTTTAAATCTTTAACTGAGTTTTTCGCAATAAATTGGAAGTATTTTTTTTCTGCATTGGTCGCACAAATTTCTGCAAAAAATATTTTATGATCGAGATTTTTTTCACCAAACAGCACCGCGATTTTAAGATTTAAATCAGCAACAATTTTAAGATTTTTTTCAATTTCAAAAAGATGTTCCAAGCCTTTAATGTCAAGGTCTGAGGAAAATATTTCCGCAGCTATCTTTTTACTTTTAATTACTTTTAGAATCGCCAGCAAATTTTGTTTTTTAGAGCTCGAAATCATCTTAAAAACTTCCGCACGAATTCTTTCTCGTGACAATTTTTTCAAATTATCTTTTTGTTTCACGCAAGCTGCTAAACCTTTAACATCAAGCTTTGCAGCATATTCATTACTAAAACGGAAGAAACGCAAAATACGTAAAAAATCTTCTTCAATTCTTTTGTTAGCATCTCCAATAAATCTAACTTTTACGTTTCTTAGATCAGAAATTCCATCGAAGTAATCAGTAATAAAACCTTTAGAATCAAGGTACAGCGCGTTAATTGTGAAGTCGCGGCGCGCAGCATCAAAATAAAAATCATCAACAAATTCTGGATTACAATATCTGCCGTCAGTTTCTTTATCTTTGCGTAAAGTTGTGATCTCAAAATTTTTATCATTCACAACAGCAGTGATAGTACCAAATTTTACGCCAGTTGGAACTGCTTTAATTTTATTTTTTTCGAGAATTTTTATTGTTTCTTCGGGAAGAAATCTGGTGGCAAAATCAAAATCATTAAGCGTTTTTCCCAAAAGCAAATCACGTACTGAACCACCAACCAAGCGAATTTCATCACCAAAAATTTCGAACAGAGTTTTTACTTCTTTGGGGAATTTTTTTACTAATTCTGGATGTGAGTAGGTTTTTTGGAGCACTTTGTTTTGTTATATAATATTGGGAGAAATAAACTCCCCGACCCCTGCGGGGCCACCCCCCTTGACAGGGGGGCGATGGTCCGAGTCCTGTCCCCCTGTCAAGGGGGGTGGCCCCGCTAGGGGTCGGGGGGTTTAAAGTCCCGAAAAATTCCTCAAATCACCGTCAAAAACAATCCCAATTCGTTGGCCTTTGCGATAACTTCATCTTTCTGCAAAACCAATGTAGAATTGGCTTGAATCGCAATCCCACAAATTCCAGCAGCCGCACAATTTTTGATGGTTTCAACACCAATCGTTGGCAAATCAGCTTTCATGCTTTGTTTAGCTTTTTTCATTTTCACCAAAACCGCATTCTGGCGATAATCAACTTTCAAACCACCACATCTTTTTATCATTTCGTCAGTTCCTTCCAGTGCTTCAACCGCAATGATTTGCTTTTGTGCAATCACCAAAGATTGACCAACATCAAATTGCGAAAAATTTTTGATCGCTTTCACGCCAAGTGCAATATCTTCTAAATTTTCTTTGCTCGGCTTAATGCTGGTAAGCGTTGATTTTTCTGACACTACACAATCAAGAAGCTGATCAATGCGCAAAATTCTAAAACCTTCTTTTTCGAAAAATTTAATAACCGTACTTAAAACAGCATCATCACCAAGAATTTTATTGGCCAAAATTTTTGCCAACAAACCAGCGCCACGTTTGTCGACTTTCAATGATGAGAAATTCGGCTTAGTAACTCCACCGATAAAAACGATATTTTTTATTTGGTTCTTTTGTAGCTCACCCAAAAATCTTTCGAGCTCGCCATAAGCTATTTTTACTGGGTTAAAAGCTGAGTAATCAATTGTGTAATCTTCACCAACAAGCAAAAAAACCATGAAACGGCGATTATTTTTTTGACAATCCTCAATCAACATCATCGGCAAAGAACCACGTCCTGCAAAGATCGCGAGCGGCTCATTTAAGAATTGCTGTGCTGATTTCATGAGTTTTTAAGATTAATTTTTTTCCGCCAATCTTCTATTTCTTTCATCGCGCATTTTGGCAAAATCATCACCAGCATGGTAAGATGAACGTGTCAAAGGACTTGATGAAACCATCAAGAAGCCTTTGTTGTAGGCCATTTTTTTGTAAAATTCGAACTCATCAGGATGAACGTAGCGATCAACTGGCGCGTGGCGCAAAGTTGGACGCAAATATTGGCCAATTGTCAAAAAATCAATGTCAGCGCAACGCATGTCATCCATAACTTGCAACACTTGTTCTTTAGTTTCGCCAAGACCAACCATCAAACCAGATTTGGTAAACATTGATGGATCAATTTCCTTAACACGTTTTAAAAGATGAAGTGAATGGAAATATCTCGCACCGGGACGGATCGTACCATAAAGACCCGGAACGGTTTCAATATTGTGATTAAAAACGTCAGGCTTGGCAGCGACAACCTTTTCTAACGCGCCATTTTTACGTAAGAAATCTGGCGTTAAAATTTCAATCGTAGTGCTAGGAGATTTGCGGCGCACATTTTCAATACATTTTACAAATTGATCAGCACCGCCGTCAGCTAAATCATCGCGATCAACTGAAGTAATTACGATGTGTTTTAATCCAGAAACTTTCGCTACATCGCCAACATTTTCTGGCTCATGTGGATTTACCATGTCTGGCTTGCCAGTTTCGATGTTACAAAACGAACATGCCCTTGTACAAACCGATCCCAAAATCATCACAGTTGCATGCTTCTGCGCCCAGCATTCGCCAATATTAGGACAAGCTGCCTCTTCACAAACGGTGTGTAATTTTTTTTCGTTTAGAAGTTCTTTGGTTTCAAAATAACCTTTTGATTGTGGCGCTTTAACTCTGATCCAATCTGGTTTACGCTCCATTTTCTCTTTGGGAAAATTTGTCGCAAATCCCATTAAATCTTTGTTATCTTTTTTTGCGATCTGTCCCGATTCGCGTTTTTCTTCTCTGCTTTGCATCTCTATTTAGTTTCTCCGGTTACAACGTATTTAGTGATTTCAGCGATGTTAGTTGAATGATCAGCTAAACGCTCAAAACTTTTTGCGATAAACAAAATGTTAATGATTTTTTCAGCTTGTTCTTTGCTGAAAGAATCAGCTTCAAGAATTCTAAACAAACTGCTGTAAATCGCGTCAATGGTATCGTCTTGTCTTAAAACTTGATCAGCCATTTCAACAGCTTGATCGTTGAAGGCGATTATGGAATCGCGTACCATAGCTTTTGAAAGCTCAACCATTTTAAGCAATGATTGTTTAACATCGCCTTCAAAAGATTTTACACCGATACGATCAATTTTTTTGATAATACTTTTAGCCTGATCGCCAACGCGTTCAAGGTTTGATGACACTTTTAATGAAGAGACAATATAACGTAAATCAACCGCCATTGGCTGACGCAGAGCCAGCAAAGTTGTGATCTTGCGTTCAATCAAAAAGTCTAACGAATTAATTTTGTAATCATGAGCAGTGATTTTTTCTAAGTAATTTTCTCCACCATCGCGGATCATTTCCGCCACCATTTCAACTGAAGTCGAAACTAATTCCATCATTTCATCAAGCGTTGCTGCGATTGATTGTAACTCTTTATCGTAAGATTTAACGGTATGTTCTTTGAGGCTCATTTTTACAGGAATTTTATTGGGAGAAATTTGTCGCCGGAATTAGATTTAACAACGCACAAATATCAACCGCAAATTTGACTTCTTTCCGGTAATTAAAATGCTCACCTAATTTTGCAGTTTTAGATTAAAGTTACGGGTTGTAAGTTATAGCAACAACTTACTTCAAAAAATAAAAATCAACAATGAAAAGAATTTTAGTTATCGGCTCTGGAGGCAGAGAACACGCGATTTGTGAACAGTTTAAAAAATCACCAAAATTAGAGAAACTTTTTTGCTTACCGGGAAATGCCGGAATTGCCGAGATCGCTGAAATAGTTGATAATATTAAGATTGATGAACATCAAAAAATTATCGATTTTTGTCAGGCACAAGAAATCGATTTTGTTTTCGTTGGCCCTGAGCAACCTTTAGTTGCAGGACTTGTAGACGACTTACAAAAAGCTAAAATTCGCGCTTTCGGGCCTTCAAAAAAAGCAGCTCAGCTTGAAGGTTCAAAAGTTTTCATGAAAAAAATTGCAATCGATAACGGTATCCCAACCGCTGCTTACGAAGTTTTTTTCGACAAAACTTTAGCACTAGAATTTGCCAAAAAACTAGGCTTTCCATGCGTTATAAAAGCTGATGGATTGGCTGCTGGCAAAGGTGTAATCATCGCCCAGAATTTGAGAGAAGCAGACGATGCAATCAGCGAAATTTTGTTAGGAAAATTCGGCGAAGCTGGCAATCAAATTATTGTCGAAGAATTTCTAGATGGTTTTGAAGCCAGCTATTTCGTGCTTTGCGATGGTAAAAATTTTGTACCACTTGGTTTTGCTCACGATCATAAAAAAGTCGGTGAAAATGATACCGGCCCTAACACTGGCGGAATGGGAACTTTTTCACCCTCGCCTTTAGTCGATAAAAAAATTGAAGAGGAGATTATCGCCAGCACAATCAAGCCAACTTTGCGTGGCCTTGAAAAGATTGGCCGACCATTTTGCGGAATTTTATTTGCTGGCTTAATGATTGGCAGCAAAGGCCCAAAACTTTTGGAGTTTAACGCAAGATTTGGTGACCCTGAAACACAAGTTATTTTGCCAAGAATAAAAACTGATTTTATCGATTTAATCGAAGCCGCAATCGACGGAAAACTTGATCAAATAGCTGTTGAATTTGACGAAACTAAAAAACTAGTTTGTGTGGTAATGTGTGCTAATGGCTATCCTGAAGGCTATCAAAAAGGAACTGAAATCAAAAACTTAGCAGAAGCAGCAAAAGTTTCTAACGTGAAAATTCTTCATGCCGGAACTGCTAAAAAAGACGGAAAAGTTGTTGCCAATGGCGGTCGAGTTTTGAATATCGTTGCTGAAGCAGAATCTTTCAGAAACGCTCGCAGTAAAGCTTACGAGGCAGTTTCTAAAATCGATTGGGTTGATGGTTTTGTTAGAAAAGATATTGCAGCAAAGGCGGAATAATTTCGGTAATCCGTAAACTTAGATTTAACTAAAAAGAAATCTGCTTCGATCCAACATCTTCATTAGATGCAACTTCGCGCGACTCAATTTTATGATAGTTCGCTAAGTAATAGCTTTCCAACTTATCAACATCTTTAACTTGGCTGGCAAGAGTATAGCCATTGTCCTGCAAATAATGTGAGGCCAAATTGCGCAGTCTTTCCGGTCTAGTCAAATAAACCCACTCAACTTCAAGAAGCTGAATTTTATCGCGATAAGCCACAATATCAGTCTCAGTTTTGGCGATTTCGTCTTGCAGCAGTTCAACTTTAAACTGCACTACAAACATTAAAACAATGCTCAAAAAAATCGCAGAGATCAGCGCGGTATTTGCCAGATAAAAATTATTAATTTCTCCGTGAGTTCCTGGTCTCATTATAAAATTACAATTTTACCGCAACACGCATCTTCGAAGAGCGTGAACGCGGATTGGCAGCAATTTCTTCCGCTGAAGGAGAAACTGCCGACTTGGTTATTACATGAAAGTTTTTAACGGAATTATTCGCAGAATTTTCGGGCTGATAGCGCGAAAATGTTTGATCCAAACCGGCTTCTTTTTTTAAGAAATTTTTAACGATCGAATCTTCTAAAGAGTGAAAAGATACTACCACAAGTCGTCCACCTTTTTTCAGCAAAGTGACGCTTGAAGCCAGGGCTAACTTGAGTTCTTCTAATTCTTGATTTACGAAAATTCTTAAAGCTTGAAAGGTTCTAGTTGCCGGATCTGTTTTTGAATAACCGCGATAGAGAGATCGAACTATCTCGGCCAGATCGCGGCAACTAGTAACTGGGGCGCTCTTGCGAGCCATCACAATTTTTTTGGCAATTTGCCTAGCTTTTGGTTCTTCACCAAATTCTTTAATAATTTTTGCTAGTTCAGCTTCACTAAATTCGTTTACTAATTCGTAAGCGCTGAATGGATTTTGTTGATCCATTCTCATGTCTAATCTGGCATCAGAATCGAAAGAAAATCCGCGCGATTTATCATCAAGTTGCATTGATGAAACACCGATGTCGAAAACCATTCCGTCTAATTCGGTGACATTTTTTTCAGCTAATAATTTTGCGCTATCCGAAAATTTACCGCGCAAAAATGTAAAATTTTTTGGGAAAGATTTTTCTAAAACTGCAGCGAATTTTTTTGCTGATTCATCACGGTCAACCGCGTAAAGACTGCATTTAGCGGCTTTCAAAATTGCTTTGCTATAGCCACCAGCTCCAAAAGTCGCATCTAAATAAACCTCACCATCCTTTGGTGCTAAGGATTTCAGTACTTCATCAATCATTACTGGTTTGTGAAATTTGAGGTTATCCATTCTTCTTCAACCTCACTAAATTCAACTTACCTTTAGCATCATTGCGCGATTTATTCATGTAGTCTTCAAACTTCTTCGGATTCCAAATTTCGAAAGTAGCACCTTTACCTACAAACACCGCTTGATCTTTAATTCCAGCTTTTTTGAGCAAAGCCTCCGGCATAATAACACGGCCTTCATTATCTATGGTAAGCTGTATTGAACCACCAAGCAAAGCAGTTGCCAGCGCATCACGATCTTCAGAAAATGGATCCAAACTATCGATCGATTCAGATATTTGCTTGATGCGCTCAATGTCACAACCCTCGATACATTCATTTACGAACGATTCGTAAACCACCACTCCAGAAAATTCCTTATTCACTAAAGACGAGCGAAACTGAGCCGGTATTGATACGCGGCTTTTGCTGTCGATTTTGTTTGTGAAGGTTGAAAGGAATAATGCCATTTCGCTTTATGGAAAAATTTTGGATTTTATGGGTTATCATGGAATTTTTTGAAAAATTATGGGGAAAATTGGTGTTGTCAACCACGATGTAGGATTTTTTTTGGCAGACGCATTTTTTTACCAAAAACCTGTGGAAAAAAATTACGACGCACCTAGCTTGCGAAGCCTCGTATTTCCTATTCATTTTCAACTTTCTCAAATGACAAATTATCAAGCGGATAAGAACGGTAAGTTTGGTCAATTCGGTGGACGCTATGTAGCTGAAACCTTGATGCCAGCCATATTGGAACTTTCCGAAGCCTACGAAAAGGCCAAAAAAGACAAAAAATTTCAGGAAGAATTAAACTATTACTTAGAACATTATGTTGGTCGTCCAAGCCCGCTATATCTGGCCGAAAGACTTACTAAAGAAATTGGTGGCGCAAAAATTTACTTAAAAAGGGACGAGCTCAACCACACCGGATCACACAAAATCAACAACTGTTTAGGTCAAATTTTACTGGCGAAGAGAATGGGCAAAAAGCGCATCATTGCTGAAACAGGAGCTGGCCAACATGGTGTTGCAACCGCTACTGTTTGCGCCCTTTTCAAACTTCCCTGCACTATCTACATGGGTGCAAAAGATGTTGAAAGACAGGCGCAGAATGTTTTTCGCATGAAACTTCTAGGAGCTACAGTAGTGCCAGTTACAACTGGTTCTCAAAGTTTAAAAAATGCCATCAATGAAGCGATGCGTGACTGGATTTCTAACGCTCACGACACTTATTATTTGCTTGGCACAGTTTCTGGGCCACACCCTTACCCATCAATGGTTCGCGACTTCCACGCCATTATTGGAAAAGAAGCTAAAGCGCAATTTAAAAAGGCTGAAGGTAGACTTCCAGATGCCTTAGTTGCATGTATTGGCGGCGGATCAAACTCGATTGGTTTGTTTCATCATTTTCTAAAAGATGATGTAAAAATGTATGGTGTCGAAGCCGCTGGCAGAGGTTTAAATACCAAGGATCACTCCGCATCGATTACCGGCGGAAGCGTTGCAGTTTTGCACGGTAATAAAACCTATTTCCTACAAAATGATGATGGTCAAATCCAAGATGCGCACTCTATTTCCGCTGGTTTAGACTATCCAGGAATTGGCCCAGAACACGCATTCTTACACGAACAAAAACGTGTTGAATATGTCAGCGCAACTGATGAAGAAGCCGTGCAGGCCTTCCAATTACTGTGTCAAACCGAAGGAATTATTCCAGCACTTGAATCTTCACACGCCATTGCTTTTGTAACAAAGCTAGCCAAAAAAATGAAGAAGACTCAAAGCATTATTGTAAATCTTTCTGGCCGTGGCGACAAAGATATAAACACCATCGCCAACTATTTGGGAGCTAAACTGTGAAAAGAATTGAAAGAAAATTTGCCGAATTAAAGGCCAAAAAAAAATCCGCCTTCGTGTCATACATTTGTGGAGGTGATCCTGATTACAAAACATCTCTTGAGATCTTGAAATCACTACCTCAATCAGGAAGCGACATTATTGAGATTGGCGTACCTTTTCTTGATCCATCAGGTGATGGCCCAGTAATTGAAAACGCTTCAAAGCGCGCTATTGCTAACGGCATGACACTGAAAAAAATTCTACAAATGGCAGTTGATTTCAGAAAATCTGACTCAACGACACCTTTGATTTTGATGAGCTATTACAATCCAATTCTGAAATATGGTTTGGATAAAATCTTCCTTGATGCAGAAAAATCAGGGTTTGACGGTATCTTGATTGTTGATTTACCTTTAGAAGAACATGCCGAAATTACCGCAGAATTAGGACGTACAAACCTAGATTTAATTAATCTCATAGCTCCAACCACTGACAAGGAACGCATTAAAGAAATTGCAAGAAGTGGTAGCGGATTTATCTATTTAATCTCGATGCTCGGAATCACAGGAACTAAGCTAGCCGACTTCGCCGAGAACAAAAAAAACTTGCAAAATCTACGCAAAATTTCTGACTTGCCAGTGGTAATTGGGTTTGGCATTCAAACTCCAAATCAAGCCGCTGAATTTGCACAAGCAGGTTTTGACGGTGTAGTTGTTGGCTCTACAATAGTAAAAGAAATTAATGAAAAATTTAAAGCGCAAAAATCTGCCAAAGAAATTTGTGATGCTGTAAGAAAAATTGTCAGTGAGTTTTCTAAAAAAATCGGAGGATAAAATGATCAAAGGTATAAAAATCGCGACCACCAACTGTGGTATCAAATATAAAAACAGAGATGATTTATTGTTAGTAGCATTCGACTCTGAAGCTAATGTTGCCGGCGTTTTTACTCAATCCTCAATGCCAGCAGCTCCTATTGTTTGGTGTAAAAAAAGCATCAGCAATGGCAAAGCTAGAGCTCTGATAGTCAACGCTGGAAACGCCAATGCCTTCACTGGAAAAATTGGAGAAGAAACAGTTACTAAAACAACTCACAGCATAGCAAAAGCTATTCACTGTAGCGATGAAGACGTGTTTGTTTCTTCAACTGGCGTGATTGGTGAAATACTTGATGCCTCACTAATCACCAACGCAATTCCACAAATGGTCGAAAGTTTATCAAAGGATGAAAACATGTGGGAAAAAGCTTCAAGAGCTATTATGACCACCGATACCAAACCAAAATTGATCAGAAAAACTTGTTTGATTGCTGGTAAAGAAGTGTCCTTAGTTGGCTTTGCCAAAGGCTCTGGAATGATTGCTCCTAATATGGCAACTATGCTTGGTTACATTTTTACTGATGCCAACATCTGCCACGACACCCTACAAATCTTGCTTCAAGAAGTTACCGAAGAAACTTTTAACGCCATCACAGTTGATTCCGATCAATCAACTAATGACACCGTTTTACTCTTCGCCACTAAAACTGCTGGCAATGTTGAGATCACCGATTCACATCACGAAGATATTAGAGATTTCAAAATCGCTTTGCATGAGCTTGCTCTTGGCCTTGCAAAAATGATTGTGATTGATGGTGAAGGTGCAAAAAAACTGATTGAGATCGAAGTTGACGGCGCAGTTGATTATCCACAAGCCAAGACAGTTGCTTTTGCAATCGCCAACTCACCTTTAGTTAAAACTGCAATTGCCGGCTGCGATCCAAACTGGGGACGTATTGTTATGGCTGTTGGCAAATCTTGCAGCGAAACCAGCCCAGAAAAAATCATAGTAAAAATCGGTGACTATATTCTAACCAAAGATGGCGCCAAGCATCCCGAATATATTGAAAAATTGGTTCACGAATATCTAAAAAATTCTGAAGTTAAAATTACTGTTGATCTTGGAATTGGCGGCGTCAGAGCCACGGTGTGGACTTGCGACCTCAACGAAGAATACATCAAAATTAACAAAGATTATCGCAGCTAATGTCTAGACCAGACTTTGAAATCAGATTTGATAAAGCACGCAGTCGTCTGAACTCTGCATTAAAAGAGTTGGAAAAAACTGCCACCGATAAACTTCATGAAACCGCTACACATTCAAGAATGTTGCAAGTTTCAGCTGATGAAAATTCACTCAACGCTAAAGTTAGCGAACAATTTGTTACGATTCAAAACCTCAGCGCTGAAATAAACAAATTGCATGAAAACCTTGCGGCTCTTGGCGATGAGAATGATTCTTTAATTGAAGAAAATGCAACTCTAAGCGCCAATTTAAATAAATTTTATAATCAAGGCACAACCTTAGTAAGTGCTATAGAATCAGATCTAGCAAAGATTGAAGAAATAATTTCAGGAGAAAAAAATGGCTGAAGTTGAAATTGCCATTGGCAGATCAAAATACAAAATTCAGTGCCAAGAATCAGAGAAAGCCAAACTTCTTGCTACCGCTGAAAAGCTAAATGAGCGCGTCAACAACTTATCATTTTCATTTCGCAATATTGATGAAAAAACTTTGCTGGTAATTTCAGCACTCACTTTAGAAGAAGAATTAGAAAGTGTTTCAGGCAACAAAAAAAATATACAAAGCTCTGAATCTCAAGTGAGTGATCGTGATATTTACGATGCTGTCAGCGAGAATATGGAAAATATTTCTGACTATTTGGAGAAACTGACCAAAAAAATTCGCGATTATTAATGCTCGATATTATACAACAAAAACAAGCTCTCAGAAAGATATTCAAAGAGCGCAGAGCATCACTAACAAAGGAAGAAGCACTACTAAGATCACAACAAATCAATAAAAATTTTATCGATAATCTGCTTCCTAAAATCTACCAAATAAATTCAAAAAAAGTTTTTTCACTTTACCTTGCGTCTTACAAAGAAGTATCGACAGAGGTGATCACACAGTATTTTTATCAAAATAATATTAGCTTTTCTTACCCTAAAATAGTTGCTCAGAATCATCAGCTTGATTTCGTGCTAGCTCAACAAAATCAAGCTTTTGTGGCGAATAAGTTTTTTACAAAAATTATCGAACCACAAGATGGCATTATAGTATTTCCCAACATTATTATTTTGCCGCTTCTGGCCTTTGATGCTGATTTATCAAGGCTTGGAATGGGTGGAGGATTTTTTGACCGCACGATTGAATTTCTAAAAAATCGTAATTCTGAAATTATTACGATTGGTCTGGCATATGAATTTCAAAGGTCTGAGAGGCCATTACCAATTGACAATACCGATCAGAAGCTTGATTTTATTGTAACGGAAAAGTCGATTTTTTCGGCAAGCTAACTGTGCGTTAATCTGACACAATGCAGATTTTTATAAATTAGTAGTTGCTTTCAAATTTTCTAAATATAATTTCCGCCACCGACATTGTTGTAGAAGCAGCCTGTCAGCGGCTTCGCAGCATGTTTCAATTTCTAATTATTAATTTAAAAGAGATCTAACAATGCACAAAACAGACTTAATTAAAGAAATCGCTAACCAAACTGGCCTATCTCAAAAAGATGCTGGCGCTGCTTTGGAAGCTTTCTTGAAAGCTACTGCTAAAGCTTTGAAAAAAGGTGATGTAGTAACTTTGATCGGTTTCGGTACTTTTAAAGTAGTTAAAACTGCTGCTAGAAAAGGTCGTAACCCTCAAACTGGAAAAGAAATCCAAATCAAAGCTTCAAAAAGAGTTAAATTCTCTGCTGGTAAAGCTTTGAAAGATTCTGTAAAATAGTTTCTTAGAAGAACCCTTACGCGAAAACGTGTAAGGGTTTTTTCTTTGTCTATTCTTAAATTGTTTCCTTAAAAAATTTTTAAAAAAACTGTTTCGATTTAAAAATTTCTTAAGAAAATAAGCTTCAACAAATTCCCAGAAAAATTTAGGTTTTGCGACATGCAGAATTAATATTTTGCATGAAGGGATTTTGTTTCTGTTATTTCTTACGGGGGGGTGTAGCTCAGTTGGTTAGAGCGCATGCCTGTCACGCATGAGGCCGCGGGTTCAAGTCCCGTCACTCCCGCCATTTACCTTCACTAAAAATAAGGTAAAAAACTTCTCTTTCATTTTGAGCTACGAAATGAAAGTCTGATCCAAGTAGCATCCTTAAGTCTTTAAGTGGGTGATTAGCTCAGTTGGTAGAGCATCTCCCTTACAAGGAGAGGGTCGGCAGTTCGAGCCTGTCATCACCCACCACTTAAAGACTTCACAAAATTTTCCTCACACTTTCAAAATAGGTTTTAACACAACTCGATTATTTTGGCTGCGCGTTACTTACCAAATCAGCAATGCGAAAACGACGTTGGCAAAAAATCTAACTCACCAATTATTTCAGAAAATTTTTATATTCCTCCGCATCAAACCCGATCAATTGTTTTTCCCCACCATCTAGAATCGGACGTTTGATAATTGACGGTTTTTCTAACATCAATTGGATCGCTGATTTATTATCATGAACTCTATCCTGTTCTGTCTTATCAAGTTTTTTCCAAGTTATGCCTTTGCGATTAAGAATTTTTTCGAAACCAAATTTTTCGACGAACTCCAATAATTTTTTCTGATCAACTCCATCTTTTTTGTAATCATGAAATTGAAATTCGATGCGGTTTGCAATTAGCCAATTCAAGGCTTTCTTTACCGTGTCACAATTTTTAATGCCGTAAATTTTTATCATAACTTAAAAGATTATATCCATTAGTAACGTTTCACTTTTATCATAAATAAAATCGATCAACCCAATAATTAATTTATATTTTACTTATTAACCAAGAAACCAAGAAATGATTACCGGATGTAAATTTTATTAATAATTTTTAGAAGCGATTTATGAAAATTAACAAACTACTTTTAGTAACATCTCTGGCTTTGATGGGATGTTCGATGAATCACAATAGCGTTGCAAATCACGACGTGAAACCCAACGAATTTTGGTGGCCAAATAAAGTCAACCTTTCACCACTTCGCCAACAAGCAGCAGAATCTAACCCTTACGGCGGCAACTATAACTACGCCAAAGAATTTGAAAAAGTTGATATCAAAGCTTTGAAAGCCGACATCAAAAAAGTAATGATGACTTCGCAAGATTGGTGGCCAGCTGATTATGGAAATTACGGCCCATTCTTTATTCGCATGGCGTGGCACAGCGCCGGAACTTATCGAGCTGAAGACGGACGCGGCGGCGCTGGTGGCGGACAACAACGCTTTGAACCTCTTAACAGCTGGCCAGACAACGCCAACTTGGACAAAGCACGTCGCCTACTTTGGCCAGTCAAAAAGAAATATGGCAGCCAAGTTTCTTGGGCAGATTTGATGATTCTTTCTGGCAATGTCGCGATGGAATCAATGGGCTTTAAAACCTTGGGATTTGCGGGAGGACGAGCTGATGACTTCGAACCAGATTTAGTTTACTGGGGCCCGGAAAATAAATTTATGGGATCCGATCGTTTTGATAAAAACGGCAAATTACAAAAAAATCTCGGCGCTACAACAATGGGTTTGATTTACGTCAATCCTGAAGGCCCGAACGGCAGCGGTGATCCAATCGCAGCCGCTGCACAAATTCGCGAAACTTTCGGCCGCATGGCGATGAATGACGAAGAAACTGTCGCCTTAATCGCTGGTGGTCACACTTTCGGCAAAACTCACGGTGCCCATAAACCAGCAGATTGCGTTGGTGTTGAAACAGCTGGAGCTGCAATCGAAGCTCAAGGAATGGGCTGGAAAAACAAATGCGGCAGCGGCAAAGGTGTTGATACCGTAACCAGCGGATTGGAAGGCGCGTGGACAGCTAATCCAACTGCTTGGACCATGGGATATTTGAATAACTTGTTCGCTTACAATTGGGTGAAAACCAAAAGTGCTGGCGGTGCAATTCAATGGGTTCCTGAAAATAACCAAGCTGCCGATACTGTTGTCGATGCCCACGACGCAAGCAAGAAACACTCGCCAGTTATGCTAACAACTGATTTGTCTTTAAAAGAAGATCCGAAATATCGCGAAATCTCACAAAGATTTATGAAGAATCCGCAAGAGTTCGAAAAAGCTTTTGCCCGCGCTTGGTTCAAGCTAACTCATCGCGACATGGGACCAAAATCTCGTTACGTTGGCAAAGAAATTCCGAGCGAAGTTTTGTCATGGCAAGATCCAATCCCACAAGTGAAATACAAAGCAATCGATTCTGCTGATGTGGAAAAATTGAAAGTCGAGATTTTGAAATCTGGTTTAAGCATTTCCGAGTTGGTCAAAACCGCTTGGGCTTCTGCAGCCAGCTATCGCGAAACTGACATGCGCGGCGGTGCCAATGGCGCAAGAATTCGTTTAGAGCCACAAAAAAATTGGGCAGTAAATGATCCAAAAGAATTGGCACAAACTTTGTCTGTACTCGAAAAAGTTCAGAAAAATTTCAACAAAACTCTGACAAACGGCAAACAAGTTTCACTTGCTGACGTAATCGTTCTTGGCGGATCAACAGCAATTGAAAAAGCTGCTGCTGATGCGGGAGTGAAAGTTAAAGTTCCTTTTGCTGTAGGTCGCGGAGATGCAACACAAGAGCAAACTGATGTAAAATCTTTTGCCTTGCTTGAGCCGAAAGCTGACGGATTTAGAAATTATTTCTCTGAACAAAATGACATTTCACCTGTAAATGCGATGATCGATCGCGCTTATTTACTGCATTTAAGTGTTCCGGAAATGACAGCTTTGGTTGGCGGTTTACGTGTTCTTGGCGCAAATTCTGCCGATTCAAAACTTGGTGTCTTCACCAAAAAATCCGGAGTTTTAACCAACGACTTTTTCGTCAATTTGCTCGACATGTCAGTTGAGTGGAAAAAATCAGCGAAGTTAGAAGGAGTATTTGAAGGCGTTGATCGCAAGAGCGGCGAAGTCAAATGGCAGGCAACTCCGGTTGATTTAGTATTTGGATCAAGTTCTGAACTTCGCGCTGTTGCTGAAGTTTATGCGGCTGATGATGCTAAAGAAAAATTTGTAAAAGATTTTGTCAAAGCTTGGGTAAAGGTTATGAATAACGATCGTTTTGATCTGAGAAAATAATCGGTTAATCGATGAGAAAATAATCGGTTAATCGAGTCGAATATAGAAACCCCCCGACCCCTGCGGGGCCACCCCCCTTGACAGGGGGGCTTTGGTCCGAGTCCTGCCCCCCTGTCAAGGGGGGTGACCCCGCTAGGGGTCGGGGGGTTTTTGGATCAGAATTAAATCCGATTCAAAACCGCCACCGGACTACTCACCACAACCTCACCAAATCTCTCCATCTGAGACTTACACGAAGAACCACTAACCATAATCACATTATTTGAATCCTGCCCAAGTTTCTCAACTTGCTCCTGCCAATTCATTTCAAAAAGTTTTTTCGAAGTTTCAAAGTTTTGCTCTTCCATGCCAAAGCTACCACTCATGCCGCAACAACCAGTTTTGATGGTGTTTAATTTCACTCCAAATTTAGCAAAAATTTCACTCCAAATTTCAGCAATTCGACCAACATTTGTTTGCTCAGAACAATGCAGAATTAGGTGATATTTTTTATCGCTACTGGCGGATTTTTGCGGCGAGATTTTTTGCAAAAATTCTGGCAGATAAAACACTTCAATTTTGTCATCATTAAAGCGGCGATATTCATCGCGATAAGACAATGCCACACTTGGATCAACGCTGATTAAAATTCCATCAAGTTGCTTTAAGTAAGAAATATTGGCTGCCACAACTTTACGAAAACGATTCAAAAAACCTTTAGCGTGTAAAGCTTTACCGTTTTCAAAAACTTTAGTGAAGCGCACATCAAAACCAAGTTTTGTCAAAAGTTCGTAAGTATTTTGCAATTCTTCGCCGTGGAAATAATTGGTGTAAGCGTCGCGGAGAAGATAAATTATATTCTCATGGCGGGAATGGGTTTGTAACCCATTCCCCACGTTCATGTCATCTTGAAATGAACGTGAGGACGGAGTTACAAACTCCGTCCTGCCAATGGGAGTTTGGCTTACGAGATCCTTCACTTCGTTCAGGATGACAGGAACATCCATCACCCCAAAAATTCTACGCACGAAAAATTTCGTCAAAAAATTCTGCGTTAATAAATTGAACAACAACGGAACGCGACCAAAAATCAGCAACAAAAATTCAATATTTCCGATCAAATAATCCTGTGGTTTACGCCAATTATTTTTGAAATAATGCGATAAAAAATAAGCTTTGGCATCAGGAATACTAACCTTGATCGGACATTGAGTATTACAAGCTTTGCACCCCAAACATTTAGAAAAAGATTCGTAAATTTCTTTTTCCAAAATTTTATTTGCTGGTTTGCGCACCCATTCTTTAAACAACATCGCCCTACCCTTTGGCGAAAAGCGGCGATCTCCTGAAGCCTTATAAGACGGGCACATCGCCGAAGATTTGTCTAAATTAAAACACAGCGCATTGCCGTTGCAGCTGAGAATATTTTCAAACTCATCGTGCATTTTTGGCGAAATATTTTCGTCAAATTTTCCGCGAGTTGAAATAGCATCAAGCGCGGCAATTTCACCATTCGCGCTGGCAATTTTACCGCTGTTTAATTGATCGAATGGATCAAAAGTTTTTTTAATTTCTTTGAAAATTTTGGTAACTTCCACGCCCAAAAATTTCTCGCTGTACTCACTTCTAAAACCTTTACCATGTTCGCCCCAAATGATGCCGCGATGTTTTAAAAGTAGTTCGCAAACTTCATCAGAAATTTTACGAATTAATTCGCGATCACTTTTCTGACGCATGTTAAGCGCTGGACGGACGTGCAAACATCCAGCATCAACGTGACCGAACATTCCATAAACCACACCGTATTTTTTCAAGATGGCGCGAAAGCCAGAAATGTAAGCCGCTAATTCTTCCGGCGGCACAATGGTATCTTCAACAAATGGCAGCGGGCGACGTTTACCTTTCATGGCACCAAGCAAACCAACACCTTGTTTGCGTAGGTTCCAAATGTTGGCGATTTCGGTTTTGTCGTTGATGAGGAAATAATTTTCGAAAAGGAAATCACCCTCTTGGCGGGAATGGGTTTGTAACCCATTCTCCACGTTCATGTCGTTTTGAAATGAACGTGAGGACGGAGTTACAAACTCCGTCCTGCCTTCGCTCAACCGGCGGTTCAGAAAATCTTCATGCTGTTCAAATTCTGCTACGCTGTCGTAAGAAAATTCTAAAATATTTACCGAAGTATCAACGCCATCGCCAATTAAATGACCAACATCTTGCCAAATAATATCGTTTCGCGCCAATCGAATTACATTTTCGTCAATGGTTTCAATCGCTGTTGGGCAAAGTGCAATCACGTTTCGCGCATCTTGCAACGCCGCATCAAAATTTTGGTAACGAAGTAATACCACTCGTTTTTTCGCCGGAAGTTTTTTTAGTTTCACCGTAATTTTGCTAACTAAAGCCAGAGTTCCTTCCGATCCAGAAATCAAATAATTGAGATCAACTTTTTGCTGCGCGAAAGACTTCTCGATATTGTAACCCGTAGCGGTGCGCGCCAAGTGTTTTGACGAATAAAGATTTTGCGCCCGACTTAAAATTTCAGCAGTTTTTTCTACAATTACGTTTTCATCTGCTAGCAAATGCAGCGTCAAATTTTCGATATTATCTGACGTTCGACCATGCGTACACGAACCTTTTCCACAGGCGTCAGTATTGACCATTCCACCGATTGTAGCGCGATTGCTTGGCGAAATGTTGGGCGGAAAATAGAGATTAAATTTTTCAAGTTCGCGGTTCAAAACATCCAAAATCACACCTGGCTCAACTTCGGCAGTCATCGCTTTTTCATCAATTTTTAAAATGCGATTCATGTAGCGCGAATAATCAACAATAAAGCCAGAGTTGATCGATTGGCCGTTGGTACTAGTTCCACCGCCCCTTGCCGTGATTTTTATTTCGCGAAATTTTTCTTGGCGCAGCAAATTAAAAATCAGCTCAACATCGTTTTCGCTGCGTGGAAAAATCACGCCATCAGGTTCAACTTCGTAAATCGAATTGTCGGTTGCGTAAGTTACAGTAACAGATTTTTGCGTAGCGATGTCGCCGCTAAAGCCAATGTTTCGTAAGTCTGAGAGGAAGATCTGATTTAGGTTCATTTTCACTCCTTGTCATCCTGAGCGTAGCGAAGGATCTCATCAGCAGAATTCCCAGTTTGTTTCACGAGATCCTTCGGCTTCGCCTCAGGATGACAAAAGGAATGTAGAAACGAAATTAAATCATTCACGCTGTAAAAAAAGTTCTGCGCTTCTTTGATTACGGCTTCACGTGCTGCATGTTCGCCGAAGCCACAGAAAATCACGCTTGAATTCGCTTTCGCTACTTCCAAATCGGTGTAACCATCGCCCACCATAAAAATTTTTTCGTAGGATTTTTTAGCTAAAATTTGCGCCACAATTTTTGGTTTTCCGCCATTTTGGGCTAAAATATTTTGTTCTTCAAAAGCTATTACACGTTCACCATCGTAAACAAAATTATTGGCGAAACAGTTGTCGCGATTGATTCCAAGAGCATCGGCTGCCGGATAAATAATTTCTAAAAATCCGCCGGAAATAATGTAAAAATCAAAATCATTTTTCAGCGAATCCAAACCAACAACAAAGCCTTTTGTGATGTAGTTGCAGATTTCCACTTTCAAATTTTCCACATCCGATTTTGTCAATTTAATGTGAGCAAAACGCGTGCGCAGCGAATCCGCAAAACTCATCTTACCACCCATCGCCGCCTGCGTGATTTTTTCGATTTCGTCTTTTTGTTCAGAAGCAGTTTTAGCAATTAAAAAATCCAAAGTCTCAATCGAGACCAACGTCGAATCAAAATCAAAAATCGCGCATTTATTTTTCATTTTTATAAATCCTCAGTTCTAAATTCGCTGTAGCCTTCGTAGTAATAGCTGATGTCGATGCCTTTCATAAACAGTTCACGATCATTAATTTTGTCAGTTAAAGCACCGCGCAACAAATGTTTTATTTCTAAATCCTTAACCGTGCTACGTTGCATCGCAGAAAGATAATCGTTTTTATCGACTGCGTTCCAATCAATCACCTGTTTGAGTTCTTGTTTGAGAATCAGATCAAGCCAAATTCTGGTAGCACGTCCATTGCCTTCGCGGAATGGATGAGCGATATTCATCTCGACATATTTTTCGATAATTTTCTCAAAATTATTTTGGGGCATTTTATCAATCTGCTCAAGAGCTTGTGGCAAATACATTAAAGGTGCAAAACGGAAGTTACCTTTGGCAATATTCACCTCACGTAAACATCCAGCAAATTCATAAATATCGCCGAACAAAAATTGGTGAATTTGCGCCAAACCTTTGAACGTACCAACTTCGATACGGTTAATATCTCCACTTTCAAAAAGTTGTTTGGCTTTTTGTTTACTTATTTTTTCTTCGGCTTTGTTGAGTTCAAGCTGGTTGGTGATATTTAATTTATTTTCTAAAACCATTTTTGAGGTTGTTTATTATTTTCTTGTCATCCTGAACGCAGTGAAGGATCTCGAGAGATTTATTCAAAGCCTGTCTCACGAGATCCTTCGGCTCCGCCTCAGGATGACAAGAGGGAATCTTAGGATGAGATAATGTTTTGAAAGACGCACTCAAACCATTCGCACAAAATTTTAATGTCTTGTGCTTCAGCTGTAACACCGCACCAAACACGAAATGATGGCGGGGCGGAGTTATAACCTTTTATGTCGAAAGCGACTTTTTCGTCTTGTAAAATTTTGGCGACTTGATCGATAAATTTGCGCTGACCAGCTTCATCTAATTTTTTAAACTCTTCTTGTGAAGGTCTGAAACACACCGAAGTGCGTGATTGAAATTTTTTGTCGGCACAGAGATTTTCAAAATTTGGTGAAGAATTTAAGAAATCTGAAATCGCGGCAAAATTAGCATTGACGCGAGAATAAGCTGCTGATGCACCGCCCATTTGTTTGATCCAAGACAAGGCATCAAAAGCGTCTAAAATACACATTGTGGAAGTGGTGTTAATCACTGATCCTTCAAAAACTGCAGAGCTGAAAACACCTTTTTTCTTAAGCTGATAAATTTTTGGTAGTGGCCAAGTTGGGGTGTATTCTTCGATTCTTGCAACAGCGCGTGGACTTAGAATCAAAACGCCGTGTTGTGCTTCACCACCAAGTGATTTTTGCCACGAATAAGTAGTTACATCGAGTTTAGAAAAATCGATCGGTATCGAAAATGCAGCGGAAGTTGCGTCGCAAAAAGTCAGGCCTTTTCGATCAGATGGGATAAAATCTAAATCATTGAAACACACGCCAGACGTAGTTCCGTTAAGTGTGAAAACAACATCACGATCAAAATCAACTTTGGAAATGTCGGGAACTTTTCCAAAATCGGCGGCAAATTTTCGTACGTCTGTAAGGCGTAATTGTTCAGTAATTGCCTTGTACCACTCGGCTCCGAAAGCTTCGAAATAAACCACATCAACACCGCGCGCACCAAGCATGTTCCACATTGCCGCTTCAAAAGCTCCAGTATCTGATGCAGCGATAATGGCGATTTTGTAATCACTTGGAAGGTTGAGTAATTCAGCACTCAACGCGTTGACATCGTTGATTAATTTCAAAACTTCTTTGCTGCGATGTGAACGTCCCAGCAATTCTGTTTTATTCAAAAACTCAGCATTCCAATTTGGACGCTTAGCGCAAGGGCCGCTGCTAAATTTGTTTGAGGTTGGTTTTGCGTTTGGTTTGGTCATTTTTAGATCTAAAGAAAGTTATAATTCTATTTTTTAAAGAGATATTTGGCACCAGCAACTAAAGGAATTTGACATGATGCCCGCAATATTGGAGATGGAATTTCACTTGAAGCTGAATCAATTAAATCCATTTCATCTTCTTTCATTTTAGGTAATTCTGCGTTTGATTGTACCTCTCCAACACAAGTACTGCAAGACAACTTTTCATCGCACGCGGCTTCTATTTCACCTCCCTCTTTAAGAACCGTTGCTAAAGTAGGATTTGAAACTCTGTATCTCTCGTCAGAAAGATCTACCTCTATAACTTTTTCTCCACCTTGTCTATCAATAATCTTGATTACAACTTTACCACATGGAGTAGAGATCTGACTATTATCATTACTAATACCACCTTTCATAACTGCAGAAGCCGCTGCTTTTCTAAGATGTTTAATAAATGAACCACTCTCTTTTTCTATCTCATCAAGAATTTGTCTACCCTCTTCCGAAACTGCTCTTTGTGCTAAATCTTTAGTTAACCAATAAACTTTCTCATCATGACTAAGCTTGGTGTGATCTATTTTTACTATCGTTCTATCTTGTTTATTAGAATTAACATATCGGTTCAATCGTAACAAAATATCATCACTCTCAATACCAACTATTTCCACTTTCCCATATTCGGTAGACATCACCAAACGAGCATGATTCTCAATTCCGGAAAGACCATTTTTAGCATCTTCAAGTAAATTATACTGCCTTTCTAAAGTATTATTTTCTCTAAAGTGTGAACTTCCTCTTATCTCTCTACACGCATAAACATTGTGCATCGCAATTCCTAAACGATTTGACTGATACATCAACAATCTCAGAACTGGCACAGAATCATTAACTCCCGCAATGATTGGAAACTGGTTATGATGACCAATCCAATCCCTCTCCTTCATCGCATGAAGAGGATAAACCAAATCTTTCCTAACGCTGTACCTCTCCCTTAAATCGTAGAGATAATTACCTCTTCTATCAACTTTAGGATCAACCAATTCATAAGGATGAGTATAGTGACCAACAAATTCAATTCTTGTTTCGGGATAATTCTTATTAAACATATCCATCATCTTCCAGAAATCCTGATCAAATCTCGAAGGGTTAAATGATAATTCTTTTGTACCAATCCTAAGAGAAGTAATTCCTGCTTCAGCCATCAAAGTCATATATCTGGCCAACGTCGCATTTGGCAAAGTCATCGGATCGCCACCAGAAAATAAAATTTCTCTTATGTTAATTAGAGGTTCTTTGGTTTCACGATGTAAGTATAATCCTTGTTTCTCATCCCAAGAACCATATTCAACAATTGCCCTATCAACCATGTCGTTGTAAGTCTTGATGTAAGCTGCAACAACATTCATATCAGCTTTCGATTTATTTGATGATCCATCAAATAAATCCAGTCTGTAGCAATATCGACAATGCGAAGAACAATTAATCGAAGTATAAGCAAGCAACATCTCATACTTATGCAACAAACCCGGAAGTGGCGAATAACGATTCTGATTAGAAGGGTCAATTTCACCGGCAAGATCAGCAATCTCTCTGGCATCAGGCATCACAATTTTTAGAATTGGATTTGGTTCTTTGGCAATTGATGGTACATTAAATACATGCTGCAAAAAACTATCAGAAACCTTCACACGCATACGATCTTGAATAGATCCAGCATATGATAAAACTTCATTCATACTTTCCTGACTGTAGTATTTGTCCGATAACATTTTAACAACTTCTTCCACACCAACAAACCCTTCTCCACCCTTACCACCTCTAGAATATCTTTTATTCAAATGCTGAGAATTAACATCACGTAAGAAAGATTTTCCATTTTCAGAAATACTAAAAACATGTGAAGTTCCACCTAAAGATAATTTATCTTCTTTGGCCAAGCGTTCTCGTAATTCAACAACTCGAGAATGAATAGTTTCCAAACCATTATAATCACTAATTGCAGAGTAAGATCTTGACCACTCATGGTATCCACTCAATTTTGGATCATGTTGGAAAGCTCTTAATACTGGTAATCTAGTCGCCGCGATAACTCTTCTGGTCATTTTTATTTCTTACTTTGATTAAGACCAATATGAGCGTCAATCAAGCTATCGGTCTTTAACATTTTTATAAAATCACTTAGCAGACCGTGGTGTTTTTTTCCTTTCTTAACCAAAATTCCATAAAGAATATTTGGGAAATATTTCTCCAAAGATTTAGCACAATAATCATTTTTATTGCTGTCTCCTTCTAAGCAAATGCTTGATAGAGCAGCAATACCTATTTCTTCACGAATAAAGCTTTTTAGTATTTCATAATTTCCCATCTCAAAATCTATTTTTGTCTGTAATCCGTAATGTCGAATTACCTGTTCAAAATTTGGGATAGTAACAAATTTATTATCCAATTTTAGGAGTTTGTAACGCTTGATATCTTGCATATCTATCTCTCTTTTCTTAGATAAAGGATGTCTTTTGCTCATCAATAATACTGGCTTATACTCAGCTACTGGAATGAAATCCAACTCATCAGGAATTTCATTTACTTGCATAGAATATAACAACATATCTACCTCGTTATTCATCAATCGAGACATAGCCTCCAATTTTGTGATATTTCTTATTTCAAAATTCGCATCTGGATTTGATGTCTCAAACTGTCTTATATATTTCGGAAGTATGTGAGTAATGCTCACGCTATTTGCCGCGATGTTAATTGTTTTTGATTTTTCTTTTTTTATTGCAGCGATGAAATCTTCAAACATCTCATCAGTTCCATAAATATGAGGAGCTGCATAAGCGTAAAACATTTTTCCTTCTTTTGTCAGGTCGGCTTTGTTTTTTCCCCGAGAAAATAAGATGACACCCAAATCACGTTCTAATGCTTTAATCTGCAGACTAACCGCACCTTGACTCAATTTCATTTTTTTTGCAGCAGATGACATGCTGCCTGTTTGAACCGTATAACAAAAACCTCGTAACTGTTGGAAACGATTGTTCTTATAATGAAATTGTTGAGAAGTTTTTGGCATTCACTCTGAGTTTTATTAATATAGTAATTAGTTTTAGTTAAGATAATTCGGATTCTTTCTTAGAAACTCAACAACAAACTGCTCGCCACTTTTTTAATAATCATCATTAAAAGTTTTGGAATCTGCTTATTAACACAATCACCTAGAAACATGAAAAATTCTAACGACAATTTAAGTTCTTTAAACTTTCTTCCAGAAATCATGCAAGATCTGAGGACTCCTCTTAACACTATCTTTAGTTTTTCGGAGTTATTGAAGTTTGAGATTGAGAGAAAAAAGCAGATTAAGACGAGTAATATTTCCGTAAGAAATACTTCTGAGTTCGAAGATTACGCTGATTACGCCAAAGAAATTTCTGATGCTGTCTTTGAAGTGAATAAAATCTTTGAGAATTTGGTGAAAAAAAATCTGCAATCAAATTTGCAATCTAGCTAGTGAAGATCACGAGTTCCACCACCCGCAAAACACCAGAAGATTTAATCTTTAGCGTGTGTCGCCAACTTCGGGCGGTAGCAATATCGCCCGAAACTTAAACATAAAAAAACTCCTTAGAATTTTTTCGAAGGAGTTTTTTTTATGGAAAAGGAACCCCCCGACCCGCTTTGCGGGCCACCCCCCTTGACAGGGGGGCAAGTGCGTCTAAGCCCCCCTGTTAAGGGGGGTGGCCCGCCGTAGCTCGAAGAGCGTAGTCGGGTCGCGGGGTTTCCGTCACAACCTCAAAACTACTGTGAAACTCTTACCGACAAAGTTCCGGCGATTGATTTGAGATCAGATTCTAATCCAGAAGGAACTGACGCCGCTTCAACGTCTAAAACTACGTAACCAATTTCAGAATCAGTCGATAAAATTTGTGCTTGGATGTTAAGCGCGTGTTTACTGATTTCGTGGTTGATCGCTTGCAACATACCTGGCGTATTTTTGTGAACGTGCGAGATACGGACGCAACCATCATTAGGTTTTTGCAACGCCAAATTCGGGAAGTTCACCGCCATTGCAGTTGAGCCGATCAAATGATTTTGCGCTAATTTATTCGACACTTCGACCGCGATATTTTCCTGCGCTTCTTGCGTGCTGCCACCGATGTGCGGCGTTAACAAGACATTGTCGAATTTACGAAGTGGCGAAACAAATTCTTCGGCATTGCTTGAAGGTTCAACTGGGAACACGTCAACTGCCGCGCCGGCAACATGTTTAGATTCCAAAGCTTCCGCCAACGCATCAACATCAACCACATTGCCACGAGAGTTGTTGATGATGAACACACCTTTTTTCATTTTGGCGATTGTGCCACGGTTGATGATATTGTCGGTGCTTTTGCTTTGCGGCACGTGAAGTGTGATTACGTCAGAAATTTGCAGTAGCTCATCAAGTGAATTAACTTGGTGATTTGAACCAAAAGGCAATTTGTTTTCGATGTCGTAATAATAAACATTCATACCCAAAGCGTCGGCAATAATTCCAACTTGGGCGCCGATGTTGCCGTATCCGATAATTCCGAGATTTTTATTTTTAATTTCGTTGCAACCGGCAGCGTTCTTGCTCCACACACCTTTGTGCATTTCAACATTGACGATGTGCAGACGGCGATAAAGCGAAATAATTTCGCCAATCACCAACTCAGCAACTGAACGAGTATTTGAAAATGGCGCGTTGAAAACTGGAATTCCGAGTTTTTTCGCTGCTTTTAAATCAACTTGATCTGTCCCAATACAAAAACAACCAACGCAGGAAAGATTTTTAAATTTAGATAAAACTTCGTGAGTTAATTTGCTGCGCGAGCGAATGCCAAGAATATTGGCTTCAAACACTTCTGCCGGTGCTTCTTCAATACTGGTTTTGAGAATTTTGATGTCGGTAATTCCGAATTTTTTGAAAGTAGAAATCGCAGCTTCGCTGATATTTTCGAGAAGGATAACTTTGGTCATTTTCTGATTAGCTTGAGTTGAAAACTTGGGGGGATTGCGGGCGTAGAAATTAAACCTGCTGCAGCTAATATGCAAATGGGACTTCCTGTCATCCTGAGCGTAAGCGAAGGACCTCATGAGCCGAGGGTAATTTTACGTTATATCACCCTCAGCTCATGAGGTCCTTCGCTGCGCTCAGGATGACAAAGCACTACTACTCAGAAACTATTTTCTTAACTTCGACCACCTTCTCAACTGGTTCACGTTTGCCATTCATCAACAAAGACAGCGAGTTGAAAGCTCCAACGATAATCGCCAAAGTTCCAGTAATCACAAATGGAAACGATTTAGTCCACGGTCCAAAATTACCGCAAACAACACAACCCACACCAACAATTAGAAAGAATTTTACTTCAACTTTTTGACGAGCAGCAAGGGAAAGAAAATTAATTATTCCAACAACCAAAAGGAATGCACCAACACGAAGCAACACAAGTGGATCAACCGCATCTCCCGTAATTGGCCCAGCGTAAGTCATGATTTTTTCTTTCACCGCAAAGAAGCCAATGCCAAAACAAAATGGCACGATTGCAAATAAGAAAAGGTCAAAAAGCAGATGATGTTTTTTCATAATTTGTGCCGTTTTTTTATTAAGGATAATTGCTGTTTTTACTAATTATTTACTAAATTACTGAGGTCAAATCGCAAATCGAAATCAATTTTTTGTACCACCACCCTGCCTCACTTTTTTACAAAATTAAAAAAAACTTTTTCAAATCTTGATTTAGCAATTCAAGGCAATATTCAAAGATTTCCTCAAATTCGAATCGGTAAAAAATAATTTTCACATGTCAAATATCGCAAAACTTATTAGCGGCTTCAACATCTTCAAAGTCACAACGTACAAAAATAAAAAAGACATCATTGAACACCTAATTGAACAAGGTCAAAAGCCTACAACAATGGTGATCTCGTGCGTTGATATTCGAGTTAGCCCTACAGAAATTTTTGCCACCAATCCGGGTGAGCTTTACATTCTCAACAACATGGGCGGACTTGTACCAAAATATTCTACTGATGGAATTCACGGTATGTTGTCAGCAATTGAATACGCCGTTACAGTTTTAGAAGTTGAAAACATTGTAGTGCTAGGCCACGCCAAATGTGAAAGCATCAAGATGATGATGTCGGAAAAGACTAACAAAAAAATGTCAGAATCGATGAAAACTTGGATGTCAGTTGCTCAGGAAGCAAATGATGCCACAGAAAAAAACATGGCAGGCAGAAGTGAAACTGAACGTCACGCTTATTGCGAACAAGAATCTTTGGTAATTTCAATGCGCAACTTGCTGACTTACCCTTACATCGTTGAACGCATGAAGAAAAATAAACTCAACGTTCACGGTCTGCATTTCAACATCGAAACTGGTGAAATCATTGGTTTCAATCCTGAAAATCTAACTTTCGAAACTTTGGCTTAATATGAAAAAAATCGTCGTAAAAAATCCTGTTGTTGAAATTGATGGCGACGAAATGACGCGCATCATTTGGAAGATGATTAAAGACAAATTAATCACGCCTTACATTGACGCCCCAATTCAATATTTCGATTTGTCGGTACAAAATCGCGACGCAACTAACGATCAAGTTACAATCGATTCAGCCAATGCTATCAAAGCTTGCGGCGTTGGCATCAAGTGCGCCACAATCACTCCTGACGAAGCACGCAAAAAAGAATTTAACTTAAAAGAAATTTGGAAATCACCCAACGGTACGATCAGAAATATTTTGGACGGCACAGTTTTTCGTGAACCGATTGTTTGCCAAAACGTGCCCCGCATCGTTTCAAACTGGACTGCGCCGATCATCGTTGGTCGTCACGCTTTTGGCGATCAATACAAAGCAACTGATTTTGTTGTTCCCGGAAAAGGTAAACTCACCGTTAAATTCGAAGGCGAAAATGGCGAAGTAATCGAGCACGAAGTTTTCAAATTCAAAGGCGCTGGCGTTGCGCTAGCAATGTACAACACCGAAGAATCAATTCGCGGTTTTGCTTATTCTTGCTTCAACCTCGCTTTGCAAAAAGGCTGGCCACTTTATCTTTCAACCAAGAACACAATTCTAAAAAAATACGATGGTCGCTTCAAAGACATCTTCGCTGAAATTTACGAGAAAGATTTCAAAGAAAAATTCGCCGCTGCCAAAATTGTTTACGAACATCGTTTGATCGACGACATGGTTGCATCGGCTTTAAAATGGAAAGGTGAATTTATTTGGGCGTGTAAAAATTACGACGGCGACGTGCAGAGTGATTCAGTCGCACAAGGCTTTGGTTCTCTTGGTTTGATGACTTCTGTTTTAATCACACCAGACGGCAAAATTATGGAAGCTGAAGCTGCACACGGAACTGTGACGCGCCATTATCGCGATCACCAAAAAGGGCTTCCAACTTCAACCAACCCAATGGCTTCAATTTTTGCCTGGACTCGCGGTTTAGAATTTCGCGGCAAACTTGACGGCAATCAGGAATTAATCGATTTCTGTCACCGCCTTGAAAAAGTCTGCATTGAAACTGTTGAATCTGGCAAAATGACTAAAGATTTAGCGGTGTGTATTCACGGCAACAAAGTTGAACACGGCACACACTATCTTTACACCGAAGAATTTTTAGATGCGGTGGCGCAGAGATTAGCACACTAATTTTTTCGTCTTCTCCCCCACTGTGATCCTGAGCTTCCACCTGTCATTCTGAGCGCAGCGAAGAATCTCGTGAGAAGAACTCCTGAGATCCTTCGCTGCGCTCAGGATGACAGGAAAGCATGATGACAGGAAAGATGGAAGAATAACAAAATGAACAAAACCACTTAATTCCCCAAAATTTCAAAAAATGTCCTCCCTCCCAATTATTTTTTACACCATCCCGATCATCTTCGTGCTGTTCTTAATCAAGAGCCGCCAAAGTTTGACACATCGCATCGACACCATCATCGAAGATTCGCTCAACAGCGGCATCATTCAGATGATTATTATTTTTATTCTTGCTGGTGCTTTCGCTAACACCCTCGCTGGCATGGGTTCGATCACCGTTTTGAAGTCGCTAATTTATTACGCCATTCCTGAAAGTTTCATTTTGCCGGGATTATTTTTAGTCTCAGGATTAATCGCCACCGCAATCGGGACTTCGGTTGGAACTGTCGCCACAATGGCACCAATTTGCTTAGCAATTTCAGGCGACAATCACACCAACGCCGTAATCGCCGCTTCTGCCGCCGTTGCTGGTGCTTATTTAGGCGACAATCTTTCAATGATTTCCGACACCACAATTGCCGCTGTCAAAACTCAAAATGCCGAAAACGACAAAAAGTTTTTCCTCAATTTAAAATTAATCACACCAGCGATCATTCTGACTTGTTTGGTTTACTTCACTCAAGATTTTCAAATCGTCGCAATCGAAAACTCTTACCAACCTAGCCTGCGAGATCTTCTGATTATTGCGCCCTACATTTTAGTAATTGTTTTAGGCTGCTTACGTTACCACGTTTTGTTCGTTTTAATGCTGAGCATTTTCATTTCATTTCTGATTGGTACCGCAATTAATCTGCAACTAATCGACCTTGCCAACGCAATGGTTAAAGGCATGGCCAGCATGTTTGAAATTTCATCTTTCGTGATTTTGGTTTCAATCATCAACTCGGCAATCAAGTATCACGGCTGGATGGACAAAATGGAAAATGCGCTGAAACACACTTCGCAAAAATTTGGCCGCGGCGCTTCTTATTTCGTATTATTTTTCTTCGTCGTTCTTGCCAATTTCATCACCGCCAACAACACCGTCTCAATCATCATGTGCGGTGATTTGGCACGCGGACTTAGCGAAAAGTTAAATTTAAGCCGCAACAAAATGGCCACTTTCATCGACATGTCGTCGTGCTACGTTCATTCGCTAGTGTTCTACGCGCCGCAACTAATCTTGGCGAGCAGCATCTGCAAAGTTGAAATCTGGTCGCTGATTAGCCATTCGTACTACAGCTTCTTTTGTATTGTGACGGTTTTTGTTTACTTTGTGGGGAATTTCAAAGTTGGTAAATCGGCACTTTAGCTGATTTAGTGAGTTTGTGACGAGGAACCACCCGACCCCTAGCGGGGGGTTTTAGCCAAATTCGTAGATTTACTAACTCCTCTACAAGCACTCCAACTCTGTCACACCTTCTGGAATTAACGGCAATCTACCATCAACAAGATCACGGTTTTGAACTTTAAAATTTGTCATTTTGTAATGAACTTCAATTTCTCTGCCAATTTTCCAGCCCATTTCTACTTTCTGACGGTCAACAGTTTTAACAATTTCTTCCTTGGTTTTTGCAATTGTTTGCTGGATGTTTTGTAACAACTTTTTGTAATTTTTTGCGGTAATTTGCATTTGCTTCAGAACCTTGACGATTGAGGGTTGAAAGGACTTTACTTCAAATTCTTTGCGTACGCAAAAAATTCAGATTTTTTCTTCAAAAATGAAACCTATTGCAAGAAGGACAAAGTCCAACAAAGCCGTCATTGCGAGGAGAACGAAGTTCGACGCGGCAATCCAGTTTTTTGTTTAACAATTCTGGATTGCCACGTCGCTGCGCTCCTCGCAATGACGGAGTTACTAAATTTTCCGCTTGAGCGGAAAATTCAAAATTTTTCTCACAAAATGAAGTTCAACTTCCAACTAAAACGCTTCACCAAATCAATCAAAATTTCCAAAGCTGACATGTTTTTCTCGCTGCTGATTCTTTTCACCTTCGCGCTGATTTACTTCAATCCTAAGGCTAGTGAAAATAGTTGGGACAAAGCTAGTCGTGACAGCGCTGGATTAGTTGCGGCAGCCGAAGAAACTATTGACGCACAAGTGCAGATTTACAGCGCCAAAGCCTACTCGTGGCGCGGTAAATTTAGTCAGCACACTTGGATCGCCACTAAAGAAAAGAATGCCGAAAATTATTTAGTTCATTTTGTGGTTTTGTGGGGAACTTATTTTGGCGCGGACGGTGTGGTCGTAACGCAAGAAGATATTCCAGATCGTTTGTGGTTTGACGCTAAGCCTGAAATTATTTTTTCCGCGTCAGGTGCTGAAGCCGAAAAATTAATTCCGCAAATTTACGCCGCGGTAAAATCTTACCCGTACCGCAATCTTTACCGCGCTTATCCTGGACCAAACAGCAACACTTTTGTTTCGCACGTAATTCGTGACGTTCCCGATTTAAAAGTGGCACTTCCAAGCAACGCCATTGGTAAAGATTGGCTGTGCGATCAAAATGGCGTGAAGTTTTTTGCGTTGAGCGAATCCAAAACCGGCGTGCAATTTTCGTTGTTCGGATTACTCGGTTTGACGATTGGTTTAGTCGAAGGAATCGAAATTAATTTGATTGGACTTAACTTCGGAATCGATTTCCTGAAGCCAGCAATCAAACTTCCGGGGATTGGCAGAGTTGGGGTAAATTAATTTGGAGTTTGGTTAAAGAAACCCCCCGACCCCTAGCGGGGCCACCCCCCTTGACAGGGGGGCGGGACTCTGATCATCGCCTCCCTGTCAAGGGGGGTGGCCC
>JACCDW011526351.1_pt1 | contig 88138 bp, 83 predicted proteins | sample 7449781 | NCBI WGS metagenome assembly JACCDW01 (sample SAMN15323449, study PRJNA562643) | freshwater metagenome | isolation source: river surface water | place: USA:Blue River Watershed | collected 2017-08-18
AAAAGGCCGCGAAAGCGGCCTTTTTTTTGGGTCACCACAACGGCTCTGCCCCCATGGGTTCAGCGTGCAGGCGACATCAGGGCTTTGCGCCCGCACTTCGACGTTGAATGGCCGCCTCGCGAATGGTCGCCATGGTGGCCCGCGTGGTGATCACCTCTGGATCCAATAGCACCTCGATCAGCGTTCCCCCTTCATGGGCCAAGGCGGCTTGAAGGGCTGGCTCAAATTGCGCTGTTTGATCGATACGCACACCCGCATACCCATAGGCTTGGGCCAGCGCCACAAAATTGGGGTTGCGCAAGCCAGAACCGCTCTCGTTGTGCGGATACTCACGCTCTTGGTGCATGCGGATGGTTCCATACATGCCGTTGTTGAGCAAGACAATGATGGACTTGCCGCCAAATTGCACCGCCGTGGCCAGTTCTTGGCCATTCATCAGAAAGTCGCCATCACCGGCAATGGTCAGCACCGTTCGACCAGTCAGGATGCTTGCACCAATGCCCGCTGGCACCCCATAACCCATGGCCCCCGATGTCGGTGCGAGTTGTGTTTTGTGGCCTTTGGACAAGCCATGGTGGCGGTGAAACCGATGCATCCAACTGGCGAAATTGCCCGCTCCATTGGTGAAGATGGCATCGCTGGGCAAATGGCGATCGATACAGGCAATGATGGCCGGCATGTCAATCGACCCGGGCATGGCTTGCGGCTGCAAATTGGCCAGGTAATCGGCGTTGGCCTGCAGGGCCCAAGTCTCCCATGGCAATTCGTTGGGAGGGCTGAGCACCTCCAAGGCCCGGGCAGCCGCATTCATGCTGGCATGGATGGCCAAATCCGCTTGATAAACACGGTTCAACTCTTCTGCACCGGCATGGATGTGCACCAGCTTTTGCTGGGTCTTGGGCGCGCTCAACAAGGCGTAACCGCCAGTGGTCATTTCACCCAGGCGCGGCCCCAGCGCAATGATGAGGTCACTTTGAGCGATGCGCCGGGCCAATGCCGGGCTGATGCCAATCCCCACATCGCCGGCATACAAAGGGTGGTGGTTGTCAAAGGTGTCTTGGAACCGAAAGGCATTGCCCACTGGTAATTTCCAGGCCTCGGCAAACCTTTGCAAGGCTTGGGCCGCCTGCGGGGTCCAGCCGCCACCACCTGCGATCAAAAAAGGCTTTTGAGCCGCCAACAGCATGTCGCGCAATTGCCGCAAAGAACCCGGGCTGCACCAAGCTTCGACAGGGTCAACCCGGGGCAAGGGCCGGGCTGAGACCATTTGGGTCAGCATGTCCTCGGGCAGCACCACGACCACGGGGCCTGGCCTGCCGTTCATCGCCATGGCGAAAGCCCGTGAAACATATTCGGGCAATCGCTGTGGGTCATCCACCCGTTCCACGCGTTTGGCCAAGCCCTTGGTATTGGGCCCAAAAAAACTGTTGTAGTCGACTTCTTGAAAAGCCTCTCGGTCACGAAAATCGCTGCCCACATCGCCGACGAACAAAATCATGGGCGTGCTGTCTTGAAAAGCCGTGTGCACCCCGATGGACGCATTGGTGGCACCTGGTCCGCGGGTGACAAAACAAATCCCTGGACGGCCCGTTAATTTGCCTTGGGCCTCGGCCATGAAAGCCGCACCACCCTCTTGGCGGTTGGTGATGAATTGGATGCGGTCTTTGTAGGCATGAAAGCCGTCCAAAACCGCCAAATAACTCTCGCCCGGCACGCCAAAAACATGGGTCACCCCTTGGGCCACCAAACACTCCACCAACAAGTGGCCCGCCAGTTGATTTTTGTCTGTCATCGTCATCTTTCCAAATACCCCCGTGTGCACGGATCTCTACACCGACGTTTCCTCTTGGCGGCCCACCACCACGGCCAAGGCGGCGCTGACCACCAAGGTCAAGGCAACCCCCACCAAGGTGGCGGCATACCAACCATGGTCCATGAACACACCAAACATGGCGGGTGCAATGGCAAATCCCACATCCATGCCCGAGTAAACCATGCCATAAACACGCCCGGTGGCACCCCTGGGCGTGGCCTTTTTGATCATCAAATCCCGCGATGGCCCACCCACCCCAGCGGCAAAACCGGTGACGGCCAGTGCCAGCATGCTGCCCACAGGCCCAAGCCAACCGGATGCACAAACCAGCAGCAGCACCGCCGCACTGAGCATGCTCCAAGACACCACCCGTTGCGTATGCTGGGCAAAGGTCGCCGCCATGAAGCCACCGGCCAACATTCCCAGGGCGGCACACACCAAGTAGGCGGTCAAGGTGTTGGTGGCCGAGCTGAAGCTGACTCCATACAGCGACTGCAGAATTGACACCGAGAAACTCTGCACCACGGCCAGCGTCATGGTGGAGAAGACAAAGAAACCAAAACACCACCACACCACGGGCAAGCGCAAAAAAGCCAAACTCGAACTGGCGGGCTGTGGGGTCGGCAATGTCTGGGCGGGCTTCTCCTGTGGCAGGGTGTGCAAGTGAACGCGCTGGTGCACACACAACACCAGCAAGGCCACAAACACCAAGGCTGCGCACGCATAAGCCATGCGCCAGTCGCTGAGGGCCGCAATGCCCACCATGAAAGTGGGGGCCACCGCCCAACCCAAATTGCCTGTCAAACCGTGTGCGCTGAAGGCATATCCCAGCCTTTTTTCAGAAACGCGGTGGTTCAAAATGGTGAAGTCCACCGGGTGAAAGGTGCAATTGCCCAAGCCAAACAGCACCGCCGAACACAGCAATCCGAAATAGCCTTGGGCTTGGGTCACGCTGGCACATGCCAATGCCAATATGGCCAAAGAAGCGTACAGAACCGGTCGGGCACCGAAGTGATCCACCAAAAATCCGGCCATGGCCTGCCCCACGCCCGAGACGACAAAAAAGACCGACATCAGCAAGCCCAGCTGGGCATAACTCAAGCCAAAGTCTTGCATGAAGGCGGGGAACATCAGGGGCAGCAAGAGGTGAGAAAAGTGCGAACTGGCATGCACCAGCCCCACCAAGCCCATCACCCAGGCATCGCGCTTCAATGGCGGTGCTTGAATCGCTTCAACGGTGTCCATCATCGCCATTTACTTATTGGCAGCACCCGAAGCGCGGATGACCTCGGTCAAACGCTCGGCATCTTTGCGGATGCGCGCTTCAAATTGTGCGGTGCTGCCACCGCCCACCGATCCACCGGCCACTTGGATCACCTCTGCCACCGATGGATCTTTCAAGGCCTTGAGGGTTTCAGCATGCAACCGCGCGACCACATCCGATGGGGTTTTGGCCGGTGCCAACAGGCCAAACCAACCGACCAACTCAAAATCAGCGATGCCCAATGCCTCGGCAACTGTGGGCACCTCGGGCAACAGCGGGTTGCGCTTGGCAGAGGTGACCGCCAAGGCTTTGAGCTTGCCGGTTTTCACATGCTGTAGTGCCACCGGCAAATTCACAAACCCGACTTGCAAAATGCCACCCAAGTGGTCAACCACCGCTTGGGCATTGCCCTGGTAGGACACGTGGGTGATTTTGGCCCCCGTTTTCACCCCCAGCAGCTCTGCTGACAGGTATCCCGAGCTGCCAACCCCCGGCGTGCCGTGGTTGAACACGCCAGGCTGGGATTTGATGAGTTGAACCAGTTCGCGCATGTTGTTGGCCGGCACGCTGGGGTGGACAGTGACCACATTGAGCATTTCAGCCACTTCAATGATGGGCGAGAAGTCCTTGCTGGGGTTGAAGGGCAAGTTGGCAAACAGCAGTGGGTTGGTGGCCAAGGTGATCCCATTGATCAGCAAAGTATGTCCATCGGGTGCGGACTTGGCCACAAAGTCTGTGCCGATGTTGGTGGCGGCACCGGGCTTGTACTCCACCACCACCGGCTTGCCCAAACTCTCTTGCAATTTATTGGCGATGGCGCGGGCAAAAATGTCCGAAGTCCCGCCGGGTGTTGCTGGCACGATGATTTTCACAGGCTTGGTGGGGAAAGCCGTTTGCGTCCAGGCCACGGGGCTGCTCAAGCTCAGAAAAGCACCGCACAACACCCACAGCTTCAAAGTCAATTTGCGCATCACAACACCGGTTGAATGAATGAAAAAAGCCCTGGTTTGCACCAGGGCCCCATTCACACCAGTTTATCCGCAACCCAGGCCCTGCGGCCAGGGCCATGGAACTCACTGCGCTGGCTGGGTCGCCTTGGGCGCATCTTGCGGGGAAAACCTGAACTCCCCAGGAAAACGCACCGGATCCACTGAAATCGCCACCGTTTGCTGGGGCAAGAATTTGCCCTCCAGCAGCAGCTTGGACAAGGGGTTCTCGATGCGCTGCTGGATGGCCCTTTTCAAGGGCCGTGCGCCATAAACGGGGTCAAAGCCCACCTTGGCCAATTCGGCCAAAGCCGCCGCTGACACATTCAAATGCAAGTCCAGGTGGGCCAAGCGCTGAGACAACTGGTCCAACTGGATTTGCGCGATGCGCGCGATGTGGCTGGCATCCAGCGAATGGAAAACCACCGTCTCGTCGATGCGGTTGAGAAACTCAGGCCTGAAATGGTTTTTCAACTCGTCCCAGACCGCATCTTTGATGTCTGCATGGTCTCGCCCCACCATGCCTTGGATCATGGCCGAACCAATGTTGGAGGTCATGACGATCACGGTGTTTTTAAAGTCGACGGTGCGGCCTTGGCCATCGGTCAAGCGGCCATCGTCGAGCACCTGCAACAACACATTGAAAACATCCGGATGGGCCTTTTCAATTTCATCGAGCAAGATCACGCTATAGGGTTTGCGCCGAACCGCTTCGGTCAGATAACCACCTTCATCGTAACCCACATAGCCCGGGGGCGCACCAATCATCCGGCTCACCGAGTGTTTTTCCATGAATTCACTCATGTCGATGCGAATCAAATGGTCTTCGCTGTCGAACAAGAAAGCCGCCAGGGCTTTGCACAGCTCGGTTTTGCCAACGCCTGTGGGGCCCAAAAACAGAAATGATCCTGTCGGCCGGTTGGGGTCGCCCAAGCCCGCGCGCGAGCGGCGGATGGCATTGGCCACCGCAGAAATGCCCTCGGCTTGTCCAACCACCCTTTGCTGCAAACGCTCTTCCATCAGCAGCAATTTATCGCGCTCACCTTGCATGAGTTTGGAGACCGGAATGCCTGTGGCACGGGCCACCACCTCGGCAATTTCTTCGGCACCCACTTGGGTGCGAAGCAAGCGGGGTTGACCGCTGTCGCTGGACTTTTTCGCTTCTTTGGCCTGCGCTTCTTTGAGCCGCTTTTCCAGCTCGGGCAACTTGCCGTATTGCAGTTCTGCAACCTGGTTGAATTCGCCTTTGCGGGTGAGCTCGTCGATGCGAAACCGCACGCGATCGATCTCCTCTTTGATCAAGGCACTGCCCTGGGCATTGGACTTTTCAGATTTCCAAATTTCTTCCAAGTCGGCGTACTCTTTGCTGAGCTTGACCACCTCCTCTTCCAGCAAGGCCAACCTTTTTTGCGAGGCATCGTCCTTTTCTTTTCGAACGGCTTCGCGCTCGATTTTGAGTTGGATCAGTCGGCGATCCAACTTGTCCATCACCTCGGGCTTGGAGTCGATTTCAATTTTGACCTTGGCCGCCGCTTCATCGATCAGGTCGATGGCTTTATCCGGCAAGAACCGGTCTGTGATGTAACGGTGGGACAACTCGGCCGCAGCCACGATGGCCGGGTCGGTGATCTCCACCCCATGGTGCACTTCGTAGCGCTCTTGCAAGCCACGCAAAATGGCAATGGTGGCTTCGACCGTGGCCTCTCCCACAATGCTTTTTTGGAAGCGCCGCTCCAGCGCCGCATCCTTCTCAATGAACTTGCGGTACTCGTCCAAGGTCGTGGCCCCCACGCAGTGCAACTCACCACGGGCCAAGGCGGGTTTGAGCATGTTGCCAGCGTCCATGGCGCCTTCGGCCTTGCCCGCGCCCACCATGGTGTGCAACTCATCGATGAAGACGATGTTTTGGCCCTCATCCTGGGCCAGTTCTTTGAGCACGGACTTGAGCCGCTCTTCAAACTCACCCCTGAATTTGGCACCTGCCAACAACGAGGCCATGTCCAAGGACAACACCCGTTTGCCCTTGAGCGAGTCGGGCACTTCGCCAGCCACAATGCGCTGGGCCAGGCCTTCCACAATCGCGGTTTTGCCCACCCCGGGCTCACCGATCAAAACGGGGTTGTTCTTGCTGCGCCTTTGCAGAACCTGGATGGCGCGGCGAATTTCATCATCGCGGCCGATCACCGGATCGAGCTTGCCAGACTTGGCCCGCTCGGTCAGATCGACGCAGTATTTTTTCAGCGACTCGCGCTGGCCTTCTGCGTCGGCACTTTGCACAGGCGCGCCCCCGCGAACGGCATCGATGGCGGCCTCTAAGCTGGACCTGGCCAAGCCGTGCTTGCGCACCAACTGACCCGCTTCGCCCTTGTGGTCGGCCAAAGCCAACAAGAAAAGTTCACTGGCGATGTACTGGTCCTTGCGCTTGAGACCTTCTTTCTCAGCGGCTTGGATCAAACCCACCAACTCGCGGCCCACTTGCACCTGTTCTTGACCTTGAACCTGGGGGTAGCGGGCCATCAGTTGCTGGGCCTCTTGCAACAGGGCGGGGACCGCCACACCTGCGCGCATCAACAAAGATTGGGGGCCATCGGTTTGCTTGAGCATGGCCACCAGCAAATGGGCTGGCTCGATATAGGCCTGATCGGCACCCAGGACCAAGGTTTGGGCATCGGACAAGGCCTCTTGAAATTTGGTGGTCAGTTTTTCAACACGCATGGCACTTCTCTTGGTGGTGGGATGATGGCTCAACTTGGGCTGATTGCCCTGATTTCAAGCCTTGCAGCCCGTGTCAACAAGGCCGCTCTTTGATGCAGGTCAATCCAAGGCTTGGCGAGGGGCATCAATGCCCCACCGGGCCAGGGCATCATCGTCGCTGACCCGGGCATCCACCCAGCGGGCACCAGCGGGTGTTTGCTCTTTTTTCCAAAATGGCGCTTGGGTTTTGAGGTAATCGATCAAAAATTCACAGGCTTGGAAGGCCAGCCCACGGTGCGCTGATGTGACACCCACCCACACAATTTGGTCACCCGGCAGCAAGTCGCCCACCCGGTGAATGACCCGCGCTGCGTAGATATCAAAGCGCTCGGCAGCTTGCGACAGCATCGAAAAAATGGCTTTCTCCGTCATGCCAGAGTAGTGCTCCAGGGTCATCCCAGCCACGGCCAAGCCATCGTTTTGGCTGCGCACCGTGCCCAAAAAACTGCACACCGCGCCCACCCGAACGTCTTGGGCGCGCAACTGCATGTGCTCTTGCCCAATGTCAAAGTCCTGGGTTTGGATCGACACGCTCAAGGACGGCATGCTCATCCCCCGGTCACGGGTGGGAAAAAAGCCACTTCGTCCCCGTCGCTCAAAACGGCATCTTCGCGACAAGCCAATTGGTTCAAGGCCACGCGAACCGCTTTGCCCTCTGACAAGGCTTCAGCGTGCTGGGGGCTGCGCGCGATCAACTCGCGGCGCAAATGGGCGATGTCCACCGCCTGGGTCGCGACGGATTCTTGGCCAGTGCCAATCGCCTCTCTGACGGATGCAAAGTAACGCAATGTGATGTTCATGACAACCAATGTGAAAACGGCCAATACGCCACCATGTCCCCATGGCGCAATGCCTGTCCAGGGGCGACATCGATCAAGCCGTCGCCCCACACGGCAGAAGTCAGCACGCCTGAGCTTTGGTTGGGAAACAAATCCAAGCCGCCTTGGGCGTTGCGGCGCACCCGCAAAAATTCGCGGCGCTTGTCGGGGCGGGGCCAATCAAAATGGACCGGCAAGGCATAAGCCGGCGAAGCCGAAGGTGCCATCCCTTGCAAGGCCGCCAAAAAAGGCCAAACCACGCACAGATAGGTCACAAAACTGGAAACGGGGTTGCCTGGCAAACCCATGAAGTAACAAGTTTGCGGTGGGTTCGATGTGCCAGCGGCATTCAACCAACCAAAGGCCAAGGGCTTGCCAGGCTTCATGGCGATTTGCCAGACATTGAGCACACCCAAGGCCTGAACCGCGGGTTTGACGTGGTCTTCTTCGCCGACCGACACGCCCCCGCTGCTGACGATCAAATCATGGTTTTGGCTGGCCTTGGCCAAGGTATCGATGGTGGCCTGTTTTTGATCGGCCACGATGCCCAAGTCACTGACTTCGCAACCCGACCTTTGCAACAAGGCCCGCAAAAAAAATCGGTTGGAGTTGTAAATCGTCCCGGGCTTCATGTCGGCCGGGGCCACGGTGCCGGGCATGACCAACTCGTCCCCGGTGGACAGCAAGGCCACCCGCGGCTTGCGCAGCACCTTCAGGCGGTCTTTGCCAATGCTGGCGGCCATCCCCAGGGCTGCCGGTTGCAAGCGGTTGCCTTTGGACAACACCACCGCCCCCTTGGCCACGTCCTCACCGGCACGCCGAATCCACTGGCCCGATGCAACCGATTGGCCCAAAACGATTTGGTCTGGCTGGTTGTCATCGGTCTGCACATGCTCTTGCATGACCACCGCATCTGCCCCGGGCGGGATGGGGGCACCGGTGAAAATGCGCGCCGCTTCACCGGCTTGGAGCAGCGTGCCGTGGCTGCCAGCGGGTATGCGCTGGGTCACCCGCAAACGCGCCCCGGTTTGGGCGGCATCGGCACTGCGCACCGCATAGCCATCCATGGAGGTGTTGTCCAGGGCCGGCACATCGAGCTCAGACACCACATCTTCGGCCAGAACCCGGCCATCGGCATCCCAGGTGGCGACCGTTTCCGCCGCTTGCAGCGGCTGGACCTGGGCCAAGATGGTGGCGATGGCCTCGTCCAAGGGCATCAGGGGTTTGGCGGCCTTGCTCATTTGGCAAACAACGGGGCTTGGTAGACAAAACGCGCTTGGTGCTGCAGCAACCAGTCGGCCACCATGGGGGCTGAATTGAGGTCGAGCACATCCAATTGGGTGGGCACCGGCAGGGCCGATGGCGCATCGGTGGCAATGGCCACGATGAAATCGTCGTTGGGGTAGCGAACCGCTTTGCCGGTGCTGGGTCGCCAAACCTCTATTTTGAGCAAGTCGCTGTCCTTGAAGCCTTCCACCAAGACCCAATCCACCCCGTCGTAAAGTTCGGCGATCAAATGGTGTGGGCCCAAGGTAGCCGCCTGTTCAAACTGGCGCTGCAACACCAAACGCCGATCGCTGGCCACCACCACCTCAAAGGCACCGGCTTCGCGGTGTCGCCAGCTGTCTTTGCCCGGTTGGTCCACGTCAAACGAGTGGTGCGCGTGCTTGACCACTGAGACCCGCAACCCACGCGATTTGAATTGCCCAATGAGTTGCTCGACCAAACCGGTTTTGCCCGCTCCGGACTCGCCAGCAAAGCCAACCACCTTCATCGGGGATGCAGAATGGTCCATCACACGGCTTCTGAACTGTGTTGCTGAATAAAGGCTTTGACCTGGGCCACATCGGCTGGCATCACGGTCACCCGCTGCGGTCGCTGGGGCAAATCGGCAAAAGCGGGCGGGCATGGGGGCGCATGGCCCAAAGCCTCGGTGATGGTGTCGGCAAATTTGATGGGCAAAGCGGTCTCCAAAACCACCATGGGGACATGGGGTTGCAGGTGTTCACGGGCCACTTTCAAACCATCGGCCGTGTGGGTATCGATGATTTGCGAAAACCGCTTGTGGGTGTCTTGGATGGTGCGCAAGCGGTCCACATGGGTGCTGCGACCGCTGTAAAAACCAAAGCGGCTTTGCGCCTGCGAGAACAACGGATCTTGGCCGATATCGAAGCGCCCTGTCCGCCCCAATTCATCTTGGAACAATTGCTTCACGCGGGCAGCGTCGCCCTGGAACAAATCGAAAATGAAGCGCTCGAAGTTGCTGGCTTTGGAGATGTCCATGGATGGGCTGGAGGTCTCGTGGGTTTGCTCGCTGGTGCGAACCTGGTAAACCCCTGTTTTGAAGAACACATCCAACACATCGTTCTCATTGGTGGCCACCACCAATTTTTCAATCGGCAAACCCATGCAACGGGCCACATGTCCGGCGCACACATTGCCAAAGTTCCCGCTGGGCACGGTGAAACTCACCCGCTGTTCGGGCGATGAGGTGGCCTGGAAGTAGCCCGCAAAGTAGTAAACCACCTGGGCCAGCAAACGCGCCCAATTGATGGAGTTGACCGTTCCAATGCGGTACTTGCGCTTGAATTCATGATCGGCCGAAACGGCTTTCACAATGTCTTGGCAGTCGTCAAACACCCCTTGGATGGCAATGTTGTGGATATTGGGCTCGGGCAGGCTGAACATCTGCGCTTGCTGAAAAGGGCTCATGCGGCCATGGGGACTGGTCATGAACACCTGCACCCCTTTTTTGCCGCGCATGGCGTACTCTGCCGCACTGCCCGTGTCGCCCGAAGTGGCACCCAAAATATTGAGGGCCTCGCCACGGCGGGCCAATTCATACTCAAACAAATGGCCCAACAACTGCATGGCCATGTCCTTGAAGGCCAAGGTGGGGCCATTGGACAAAGCCAATACAAACACCCCCGGCTCCAAAGCGCGCAAGGGCGTGATGGCAGCGGTGCCAAACACCGCTTGGGTATAGGTTTTTTGGCACAGCTTTAGCAAATCGTCTGGCGGAATGTCGTCGATGTAGAGCGACAAAATTTCATAAGCCAACTGGGCATAGCCCTGCTCAGCGTAAATGGACCGCAAAGCCTGCAACCGGTCTGCACCGATCTGGGGGTAAGAAACCGGCAAGTACAAGCCCCCATCGGGGGCCAAACCCTCTAACAAAATGTCGCAAAAGCGCCGTTGCTCTGGGTTGCCCCGGGTAGATACATACCTCATCAATGCAGCTCTTCTTTGCGGATGCGCACCACCGGCGCGAGCACCGTGTCCAAGGCCTGCATTTGTGCGATCGCTTGGTTCATGGCGGACTCCACGCAGGCATGGGTGAGGATGATCAAGTCGGTTTGGTTTTGCACCTCGCCAGCAGGGCGCTGCAGCACCGCATCGATGCTGATGGCCGATTGCGCCAGGATGCCGGTCAGGCGCGCGAGCACACCGGCTTGATCGGCCACCCGCAAGCGCAGGTAATAACTGGTGACCACATCGGCCATGGGCAAAACAGGAATATTGCGAATGGCATCGGGCTGGAAGGCCAGGTGTGGCACCCGGTGCAAAGGGTCTGCGGTGTGCAGCCGTGTGATGTCCACCAAATCGGCGATGACCGAACTGGCGGTGGGCTCGCTGCCCGCCCCTTTGCCGTAGTACAAGGTCGTGCCCACGGCATCGGCCTGCACCATGACGGCATTCATCGCGCCTTCCACATTGGCGATCAACCGCTTGGTGGGCACCAAACAAGGGTGTACCCGCAACTCCACGCCGGCCTGCACCCGCTTGGTGATGCCCAGCAACTTGATGCGATAGCCCATTTGCTCGGCATACACAATGTCTTTGGAATCCAAGTGGGTGATGCCCTCCACATAGGCCTTGTCAAACTGCACCCGGATGCCAAATGCAATGGCCGACATCAGCGTGGCCTTGTGGGCTGCGTCCACCCCTTCGATGTCAAAAGTGGGGTCGGCTTCGGCATAGCCCAGTGCCTGGGCTTGCTTGAGCACCTCGTCAAAGGGCAATCCTTTGTCGCGCATTTCCGACAAAATGAAATTGGTGGTGCCGTTGATGATGCCCGCAATCCATTGGATGCGGTTGGCGGTCAATCCCTCGCGCAGGGCTTTGATGATGGGAATGCCACCGGCCACGGCAGCCTCAAAAGCCACGATCACCCCTTTGCGGTGCGCGGCCTCAAAAATCTCGGTGCCGTGCACCGCCAGCAATGCTTTGTTGGCGGTGACCACATGTTTGCCCGCTTCAATGGCGGCCATGACCAGTTCGCGGGCAATGCCGTACCCGCCAATGAGTTCGACCACGATATCGATGTCAGGGTTGGCCACCACGGCACGCGCATCGCTGACCACCGCCACCTGAGGGCCGACGATGCTGCGGGCACGCTCGGTGTCCAGGTCGGCCACCATGGCGATTTCGATGCCACGCCCAGCGCGGCTTTGGATCTCTTCTTGGTTGCGGTGCAAAACCTCAAAGGTTCCTTTGCCCACGGTGCCAATGCCCAACAGGCCCACTTGAATCGGTTTCATGTTGCGTGACGCTTTCGGTATTGGTTCAAAAATTGAGCGATGCGGCCAATGGCCTCGCGCAAATCATCCTCGTGGGGCAGAAAAACAATGCGGAAGTGGTCGGGCGTGGGCCAGTTGAAGCCCGTGCCTTGGACCAGCAAAACCTTGGTTTCTTGCAGCAATTCTTGAATGAAAAGCTGATCGTCTTCGATCGGGTAAATGCGGCGATCGAGTTTGGGAAACATGTACAAAGCCGCGCTGGGTTTGACGCAACTGACCCCTTCGATCGCCGTGATCAGTTCATAGGCCAGGTCGCGCTGGCGGCGCAAACGCCCGCCCTCTTTGACCAAATCTTGAATGCTTTGGTAACCGCCCAATGCGGTTTGGATGGCCGACTGACCCGGCACATTCGCACACAGGCGCATGGACGAGAGCATGTTCAAGCCCTCGATGTAGTCTTGGGCGGGTTTTTTATCGCCCGAGACCACCATCCAGCCCGCCCGGTAACCACAAGAGCGGTAGCTTTTGGACAGGGAATTGAAGGTCAAGGTCAACACATCGGTGGACAAACTGGCGATGGCCGTGTGCTGGTGGCCGTCGTACAGCACTTTGTCGTAAACCTCATCGGCAAAAATCACCAAGCCGTGTTCGCGGGCCAATTGCACAATGCCTTTGAGCAACTCATCGGAATACAAAGCACCGGTAGGGTTATTGGGGTTGATCACCACAATGCCTTTGGTGTGCGGGGTGATCTTGGAGCGGATATCGTCCAAATCAGGCATCCAAGCATTGGACTCGTCGCACAGGTAGTGCACCGGGGTTCCGCCCGACAAGCTGACCGCGGCGGTCCACAAAGGGTAATCGGGCGCGGGCAACAGCAATTCGTCGCCATTGTTGAGCAGGCCATTGGTGGCCATGACGATCAACTCGCTGGCACCATTGCCCAGGTAAATGTCATCCAGCGTGACCCCTTTGATGCCTTGCTGCTGGGTGTAGTGCATCACGGCCTTGCGGGCCGAAAAAATACCCTTGCTGTCCGAGTACGCCGCTGCGCTGGGCAGGTTGCGAATCATGTCTTGCTGGATTTCCTCGGGTGCATCAAAACCAAAAACCGCCAAATTGCCGATGTTGAGCTTGATGATTTTTTGGCCCTCTTCCTCCATTTGCCGCGCACGGTCCAACACCGGCCCGCGAATGTCATAACAGACGTTGGACAGTTTTTCAGATTTGGCAATGGTTTTCAAAGGCTCTCCCAAGCGCTCGGCATGGCTAAAACCTATAATTTGACCATACTTCGACCACTTTTCCCCCATGAAACTCCAACCCGATCGCATGGATGTGCAAGCCGTTACCGGCTATGGCGCAGGATGGATCGCCATCAATGGGGAAAAAGTCCATCACAGCTTGATCATCAGCTCCAAAGGCGATCGCTTGGAATGGCCGTGCCAACACCCCGATGAACTGACCAGCGCCCACTTTGAGGGCCTGACCCAGTTGGGGGTGGAGTTGCTGATATTTGGCAGCGGCCAGCGCCTACAATTTCCACGCCCCGAATGCTTGCAAAGCCTGATGCGTGCAGGCCTGGGCTTGGAAACCATGGACACCCAAGCGGCATGCCGCACCTACAACATCTTGGCGGGTGAAGGCCGGCATGTGGCGGCGGCTTTGATCGTTGAGCCCGCAGCCTGAGGCCGGCCCAATGAGCAGGGCCAAAAGGCGTTAAAATTGAGGGCTGCGGTACCTGAGCCAAACATGACAGTTGGCCAGTTCATGTGTTTCCACGCTGCTGCCCCACTGTCTCAAGAGATTAAGTAACCATGGCGATCGTTGTCAACAAACCCCTTCCAGAATTTGAAGCGAATGCCACCGGGGGTGTCAAAGTCTCCAACACATCCCACCATGGGCAAATGGTGATTTTGTACTTTTACCCCAAAGACAACACACCCGGTTGCACCACGGAAGCCATGCAATTTCGTGACAAATTCAAAGATTTCACCAAATCTGGCGCTGTTATTTTTGGCGTTTCTCGCGACAACATGAAGTCCCACGATGACTTCAAAGCCAAATTGGAGCTGCCCTTCGAGCTGATCGCCGACACCGAAGAAAAAATGTGTCACATGTTTGGCGTGGTCAAAAACAAAATCATGTATGGCAAAAAGGTCAAGGGCATTGAACGCAGCACCTTTTTGATTGGGGCGGATGGCTTGCTCAAGCAAGAGTGGCGTGGCCTCAAGGTCCCCGGTCACATCGATGAGGTGCTGAAGTCCGTCAAAGCGCTGAAGAAAGCTGAAAAGGCCGCCTGATTTGCCACCCAGGCAAACGGTCCAGCCTCCTGTGACGATCACCATTTTGTATTACCACTCGCTCGGTCATGACCGCAACAGCCGCCCACCGTTTGGGCGGCTTTTTCGCTTTTGAGCCCACCTGCAAAACTGCCTGAAACCATCCCACCATGCCACTCCCTCCCCCTCCCGGAAAACGCGCTGCGTTACTGACCCACGAAGCCTTGGAGCGCACCACGTCCGCGCCAGCAACGCCCGCATGGTCGGGCACATCCAAACCGCAGCGCTCTGCCAAGCCTGTGGACAAGGGCAACCGGGCAGAACCGGACGAGGTGGCGCTGTACCTGAACAAATCTCAGTCGCTGGCCAGCAAGCCCCACCCCATTCCCGCTTCCCACAAACGTGATCTGGCGACTGCCAAAACCAAGAAAAAACCAAGCACAGGCCCGACCAAACTGTTTGTGCTCGACACCAATGTGCTGATGCACGACCCCATGTGCTTGTTCAGGTTCGAAGAACATGATGTTTTCTTGCCCATGATCGTGCTGGAAGAGTTGGATGGGCACAAAAAAGGCATGACCGAGGTGGCCCGCAATGCCCGCCAAACCAGCCGCAGCTTGGACAGCTTGGCCGCCAGCCCTGGTGCGGACATGTCACAGGGCCTGGCACTCAACAGCACCGGCCACAAGGAAGTCGGCGGGCGTTTGTTTTTCCAAACCAGCAACCTGGATGTGAGCCTGCCCAGCAGCCTGCCCCAGGGCAAAGCCGACAACCAAATTTTGGGCGTGGTCGAGGCCTTGCGAAAACTCCACTCACCGCGCGATGTGGTGCTGGTGTCCAAAGACATCAACATGCGGGTCAAGGCCCGCGCCTTGGGATTGGCCGCCGAGGACTATCAGAACGACAAAACCCTGGAAGACGGGGACTTGCTCTACTCTGGGGCGCTTTGCCTGAGCGAAGATTTTTGGGTCAAGCACGCCAAAAACATTGAAAGCTGGCAAAGCGCTGGCCACACCTTCTACCGCATCAGTGGCCCCATCGTACCCAGCCTGCACATCAACCAGTTTGTGTATTTCGAAGCGCCGGGCGAGCCCAGCATGTATGCCAAGGTGACCGAGGTGCGCGGCAAAACCGCCACCTTGAAAACCTTGAAAGACTTCACCCATCCCAAAAATGCAGTCTGGGGCATCAATGCCCGCAACCGCGAACAAAACTTCGCCGTCAATTTATTGATGGACCCCGAGATCGATTTCGTCACCCTCACCGGCACGGCTGGCACGGGCAAGACCTTGTTGGCCTTGGCCACGGGTTTGACCCAGGTGCTCGACGAGCGCCGCTACACCGAAATCATCATGACGCGCGCCACGGTGAGCGTGGGCGAAGACATTGGTTTTTTGCCCGGCACCGAAGAAGAAAAAATGGGCCCTTGGATGGGCGCATTGGATGACAACCTGGAGGCCTTGGCCAAAACCGAAACATCGGCCGGTGAATGGGGCCGTGCAGCCACCAACGAATTGATTCGCAGCCGCATCAAAATCAAGAGCATGAATTTCATGCGCGGGCGCACGTTCATGAGCAAAATAGTCATCATCGATGAAGCGCAAAACCTCACGCCCAAGCAAATGAAAACCCTGATCACCCGGGCAGGGCCGGGCACCAAAATCATTTGCATGGGCAATTTGGCCCAAATCGACACGCCCTATTTGACCGAAGGCTCTTCCGGCCTGACCTATGCGGTCGACCGCTTCAAGGGCTGGCCCCATGGGGGGCACATCACCTTGGCGCGCGGTGAGCGCTCTCGCTTGGCAGACTTTGCCAGCGATGCGCTGTGAGCCCAACGGCTTTAATAATCGCCGTTGGAACTGGCCGCGTATGACTCGAATTTGGTGATGTGCTTGAGGAAGGTCAATTTGACCGTTCCGGTGGGGCCATTGCGTTGCTTGGCGATGATGACCTCGGCCACGCCGGGCTCTTTGGAGTCTTTGTTGTAGTAGTCGTCGCGGTAAATGAACATGATGACATCGGCATCCTGTTCAATCGCACCCGACTCCCGCAGGTCACTCATCATGGGCCGTTTATCGGTGCGGGTCTCCACACTGCGGTTGAGCTGCGACAAGGCCAATACCGGGCATTGCAACTCTTTGGCCAGCATCTTCAGGCCCCGTGAAATCTCGCCCAACTCGGTGGCGCGGTTATCGGAGTCGCTGCTGGAGCCCGACATCAGCTGCAAATAGTCGACCACGATCAAACCCATCTTGCCGCACTGGCGGGCCAGGCGCCGGGCGTTGGCACGCAACTCACTGGTATTAAGACCTGGGGTTTCGTCAATGTGCAAAGACACATCGCGCAAGCGCTCAATCGCCTCGGTCAAGCGCGGCCATTCTTCATCGGTGAGCTTGCCGGTTCTCAAATGGGTTTGGTCGATCCGGCCGATCGAGCCCACGATGCGCACCGCCAGTTGGCTCGCGCCCATCTCCATCGAGAAAACCGCCACGGGCAATTGCTCGTGCAAAGCCACATGCTCGGCGATATTGATGGCCAAGGCCGTCTTGCCCATCGACGGCCTGGCCGCCAACACCACCAAATCGCCAGGCTGAAAGCCCGATGTCATGCGGTCGAAATCATAAAAACCTGTGGGCACGCCGGTGATGTCGTTGGGGTTGTCGGCCATCTCCTGAACCCGGTCCATCAGGCTGACCACCAAGGTGTCCATGGCCTGAAAGCCCTGTCGCATGCGCGAGCCTTCTTCGCCGATGTTGAACACCTTTTGCTCGGCTTCATCCAGGATTTGCGAAACCTGCTTGCCCTGGGGGTTGAAAGCCTGGGTGGCAATTTCATCGCTCACCGAGACCAACTTGCGCAAGATGGAGCGCTCGCGCACGATTTCGGCATAGCGTCGGATGTTGCTGGCACTGGGCACGTACTGGGCCAAGGCATTCAAATAAGCCAAGCCGCCGACCTCCTCGGCCTTGCCCACCCCTTGCAAATGCTCAAACACCGTGATCACGTCAGCCGGCCGGCCCCCATTGATCAGCGCCTGCAAAGAGGTGAAGATTTGGCGGTGCTCATAACGGTAAAAGTCGCCCTCGTGGAGCATGTCGCCGATGCGGTCCCAGGCAGAGTTGTCCAACAAAAGACCGCCCAAAACGCTGGATTCGGCTTCTATGGAATGCGGCGGAATGCGCAACTGCGCGACCTGCCGGTCCTTGCTGCCCGCTTCATCGATGCTGGAAAAAACAGCTGACATGGATTTCCTTGTAAACCACTATCCTAAGTGGGAAAGACCCAATCCCCCTGGGACAAAGCTGTGCATAAGTGGTGCAAAAGCAGGGGGATTGCAGGGGAAAAGTGGGCGATCATGAAAAAAGCCGTTGCAAGCAACGGCTTTTGAGGTCGGCGCGGTGCTATCAGGCGGTTTCGCCGTAAACCGAGACCGTGATTTCCACCACCACATCGGTGTGCAGGGAGACGCTGACGGTGGAGTCACCCACCACCTTGATGGGGCCATTGGGCATGCGCACCTGGGCCTTGGTCAGGCTGTAACCGGCTTTGACCAGCTCTTCGGCGATGTCATAGTTGGTGACAGAGCCAAACAAACGGCCATCGACACCGGCTTTTTGGGTCAGCTTGACCGTGGTACCGGCCAATTTTTCGCCAGCAGCTTGGGCCTGGGCCAATTTTTCAGCGGCGGCTTTTTCCAATTCCGCGCGGCGGGCTTCAAACTCTTTGATGGCATCGGCGGTGGCGCGGCGGGCGCGACCCGATGGGATCAGGAAATTGCGGGCGTAGCCATCTTTGACCTTGACGACTTCACCGAGATTGCCAAGGTTGACCACCTTGTCGAGCAAAATGATTTGCATGTTGTGACCCCTTAGATTTTGTGTTGGTCGCTGTAGGGCAACATGGCCAAGAAGCGGGCACGCTTGATGGCGGTGTTGAGCTGGCGCTGGTAAATGGCCCGGGTGCCGGTCAGGCGTGCGGGGATGATTTTGCCGTTTTCAGCAATAAAGTCGCGCAAAGTGTCGATGTCTTTGTAGTCGATTTCTTCCACGCCAGCCACGGTGAAGCGGCAAAAACGCTTGCGCTTGAACAGCAGGGACTGGGTGTTGCGCTTGGGGCGCTTGTCTTTGTTGAATTTCTTGAACGTGGCCATGGATGGGGCCTCCTATGGGTTGGGCTGAAAATCTTGTAAATGAAAAACCGGGTGCTTGGCGTTGCGGGCGGTGGCCAAAAAGCCTTTGAACGTCCAGCAACTGTCGAGGGCTTGGTGTCCAATGCGCTCGGCCATTTGGCCAATCGCAATGGATTTGACCGAGGTTTTGACAGATCGCGGTATGGAGGCTTCTTCTTGTTGCGACTCGTGTTCGAGCCTCAATTCCAAAACCGGCAATCCCGCTGGGGTGTAACGCAAAGGGCTGACCTCTGCGATGCGCGCCGTCAAAACCAACTGGTTCAAACCCAGCCGCTCAAGCTCAGGCAGAAAAATCCGCTTGCTGGGCTTTGCGTGACTCTTCGCGCTCCACACTCTTCATCATGGAAGAAGGACCGGTCTCGGCCTTTTTCTTCTGAACCGTGAGGTGGCGCAACACTGCGTCATTGAATTTGAAGGCATGCTCAATTTCGTCCATCACGGCCTGGCTGGCTTCGATGTTGATGCACAAATAGTGGGCTTTGGCCAATTTGTTGATCATGTAGGTCAGCTGACGCCGGCCCCAATCTTCCACGCGGTGGATCGCGCCGCCGCCGGCCGTGATCATGCCTTTGTAGCGCTCCAGCATGGCGGGTACTTGTTCGCTCTGATCCGGATGGATGAGCAAGATGATTTCATAATGACGCATGGATACTCCTTGTGGATGAAGCCGCCCCCAGCGTCGGATGGGGTGCAGCAAGGGAAACCGGGCATTATAGGCGAATCCATGCCCAGCTTGCCCCCTGCTTGAACTTCGTCCACTTTTGCGGTTTGCCAGGGACCGCCAGGGTCTGGCCACCCCCGCCCCCTTGGGCACCGCGTCACGGCTGGGGATCAGGCCAAATTTTGCTCAACACATAGCCGCTGAGCAGCCCTGCGGGCACACCAAACACACCGGCACTCACCGGGGCAACGCCCCACCACAGCCCGTGCAAGGGCGACTGACCCCAAGCGGCCACCACCCAGGGTTGGTTGACACCGATGTACCACAGGGCGATCAAGGTGCCCGACAACATGGCCCCGATGGCCCCAACACGGCTCAAGCGCGGCCAATACAAACTGAGCAAGAGCACCGGGAAAAAGCACGAAGCCGCCAAGGAAAAAGCGCACGACACCCAAAACAGGATGTCCACTGGCCGGTAAGTGGCGATCCAAGCCGCCACCAAAGCCACCAGCATCAGCAGCACCTTGGAGAGCATCACCCGCCGAATCGGGGTGGCCTGCGGGGCCAAGGTTTGAAAATACATGTCATGGGCCAGGGCATTGGAGATGGTCAGCAACAGGCCATCGGCGGTGGACAAGGCCGCTGCCAAAGCACCGGCCGCGATCAAACCGGTGAACACCGCCGAAATGCCCAGCATTTCGGGCACGGCCAATACCAGGTAATCGGTGGCCAAACGCACATCGGCCAACTGCACCAAGCCGTCACCGTTGTGATCACTCAAGGTCAGCAAAGCGGGTTTGCGCAAGCGCAATTGCTGGGCCCATTCGGGCAAGGCATCCATGCCCGCCCCCACCAAATCGCTCAACACCACCCCTTTGATCATCACCGCCAAGCTCGATGCGCACAGGTAGACCAGCACCACCAAGGACATGGTCCACACGATGGACTGTTGGGCCTCGCGTGGGGTGGCCGTGGTCAGGGATCGCATCAGCACATGTGGCAAGGAGGCCGTGCCCATCATGAAACACAGCACCAGGCACAGGGTGTTGAGCAAGCCGTTTTGCAGACCGGGGGCGCTGCCCCGCTCAAAGCCAATCGGGCGCTGCAATTCGTGCTCAATCAGCCGGTGTTCGCGCTGCCAGTTCTGGACCAAGCGCTGGCTGTCGTTGTCATGCCAAACCGGGTTGGCCTCCAGCCGCTGGATGTCCCTGACCGGGCTGTTTTGGGCTTTGAGCTCGGCGATTTTTTCGGCCAAAACACGCCGCTCTTCGGTGCGCGCCCGCTCAGGATCGCTGATTTTTTGGTCCAACTGGGTCAGCCGCTCGCGCATGATGGCCTTGGACTGTGCCTCGGCCGGGTCACCCTGGATGTCTTGCACCCGTTGGGACATGGCCTGCAAACCCAGACCCGCTCCCCAGCTGGGCCAAACCGTGCCATGGGTGTGCCAAGACACGGCCACTGCCAAGGTGACCATGGTGGAGACAATCACCACACATTGCAGCACTTGGGTCCATGTGACAGCCCGCATGCCCCCCAAAAAAGAGCACAGCAGCACGCCGCCCAAGGCCAAAAAAACGCCCAATTCAAAGTTCATGCCCGACAGCATCGAGGCCACCAGGCCAATGGCGTAAATCTGGGCCACGAGGTAAACACCCGAACACAAAATCGCCCCGCCCGCCCCCAGCCAACGCACCGTGGTGCTGCCCAGGCGTTGCCCCAGCAAGTCTGGGATGGTGGTCGCACCGGTTTGGTTGATCTTGCCGGCGAACAAAATGCCCAGCAAACAAAAGCCACCCGTCCAGCCCAAGACGTAGGCCAATCCACCGGCATGCTCTCCATCGCCGACAAAACCATCGGACAACAGCAAGCCGGTCAGGCCCATGAAGGTGGCGGCCGACATCCAGTCCGCCGCAGTGGCCAGGCCGTTGAAGGGTGCGCCGATGCGCCGCCCCGCGACATAGTATTCATCGGTGCGCGTGGTGCGGCACACCAAACCAATGGCCGCGTAGCCGGCAATCGACAAGACCAAGAAGCACACATTGATGGTCGACTTGGACACACCCATGGCATCGGCCAGCCACAGGGACAAGGCCAGCAGCAATGCACCCAAACTGGCCCCTGCCACCAAGCGCCAGCGCCAGGCTTCACCCATCGACCCGCCCCTTGCGCGTTGCCCCGAAACCATGCACCCACCACAACAACACCACGTAGAGCACCGGAATGGCTTGGGCCACCCAGCCAAAATGGGCCAAGGAAGCGTCGGGGTTTGACCACACCGCAATCAAGGCCACCAAAGTCACGCCTATGGTCAACACCAGGGCCACCCATGCCTTGGCGGTGGGCCGGGACGGTTCGGGTTCAAGCGGTGTTTGCACACCAAGGTTTTAACAGTTTTCCAATGCCCCAAGGGCAGGGTTGCCCCTAGGGTTCAGGTGGGCGCGGCCAACAACTGCCACGTTTGGATCACGCTGTCTGGGTTCAAGGAAATCGAACTGATCTTTTTCTGGGCCAACCACTGGGCAAAGTCGGCATGGTCGCTGGGGCCTTGGCCACAAATGCCCACGTATTTACCCGCTGCATGGCAGGCATCGATGGCGCGCTCGAGCAAGGCCAACACCGCCGGGTCGCGTTCATCAAAGTCAGCGGCCAACAAGGCCAAGCCAGAGTCGCGGTCCAAGCCCAGGGTGAGTTGGGTCAGGTCGTTGGAGCCGATCGAGAAACCATCGAAAAAGCGCAAAAAGTCGGCGGCCAAAATCGCATTGCTGGGCACCTCGCACATCATGATCAGCTTGAGCTCGTCTTGCCCGCGTTGCAAGCCGTGCTGGGCCAGCAACTCGGTGACGCGCTCGGCCTGGCCCAAGGTGCGCACAAATGGCACCATCACCTGCACATTGCGCAGCCCCATGTCCAAGCGCACCCGGCGCAAGGCTTCACACTCCATGGCAAAAGCCGGGCCAAAGTCGTCGCTCAGGTAGCGCGCCGCCCCCCGAAAACCCAGCATGGGGTTTTCTTCCTCGGGCTCGTAGCGGCTGCCGCCAATGAGTTTGCGGTACTCGTTGGATTTGAAGTCCGACAGGCGCACGATCACCGGCTTGGGCCAAAAGGCGGCCGCGATGGTGGCCACGCCCTCTGCCACTTTGTCCACATAAAAAGCGCGCGGAGAGGCATGCCCGCGGGCCACCGACTCGACGGCTTTTTTCAAGTCGGTGTCCACATTGGGGTAGTCCAAGATGGCCTTGGGGTGGATGCCAATGTTGTTGTTGATGATGAATTCCAAGCGGGCCAGGCCCACCCCTTGGTTGGGCAACTGACAAAAGTCAAAGGCCAGTTGTGGGTTGCCCACGTTCATCATGATCTTGGTGGCAATCCCGGGCATGGTGCCGCGCGCCACTTCGCTGACCTCGGTGGGCAGCAAACCATCGTAAATAAAGCCGGTATCGCCTTGGGCGCAACTGACGGTGACCAATTGGTCCGACTTGAGGTGTTCGGTCGCATCGCCACAACCGACCACCGCAGGGATGCCCAGTTCGCGGGCAATGATGGCGGCATGGCAGGTGCGCCCGCCACGGTTGGTGACGATGGCACTGGCGCGCTTCATCACCGGCTCCCAATTGGGGTCGGTCATGTCGGTGACCAACACATCACCGGCTTGCACCGACTCCATTTGGTCAATGCTGTGCACCAGGCGAACCGGCCCAGCCCCAATTTTTTGACCAATTGCGCGGCCTTGCGCCAACACCGTGCCGGTGGCTTTGAGCTTGAAGCGGTGCTCCACCTGGTCTTTTTGCTGGCTTTTCACCGTCTCTGGCCGCGCTTGCAAGATGTAGAGTTGGCCGTCCACGCCGTCCTTGCCCCATTCGATGTCCATGGGACGGCCATAGTGGGCTTCGATCACCAAGGCATACGAGGCCAACTGCGCCACCTCTTCATCGCTCAGGGAGTAGCGGTTGCGCATTTCGGTGGGCACCTCTTCGGTGTGCACCAATTTCCCGCCCTGGGCGCGTTGCTCGGGTGTGGCAAACACCATTTGGATCAGCTTGGAGCCCAGGCTGCGGCGAATCACGGCCTTGTGTCCCGCCTTCAGCATGGGTTTGTGGACATAAAACTCATCGGGATTGACCGCGCCTTGCACCACGGTCTCGCCCAAGCCATAACTGGAGGTGATGAACACCACCTGGTCAAAACCTGTCTCGGTGTCCATGGTGAACATCACACCGGCTGCGCCCAGATCGGAGCGGACCATGCGCTGCACACCGGCCGACAGCGCCACATCGGCATGGGCAAAGCCCTTGTGCACCCGGTAACTGATGGCGCGATCGTTGTAGAGCGATGCAAAAACCTCGCGCATTTTCAGCAACACCTCGTCAATGCCAGAGACATTCAGAAAGGTTTCTTGCTGCCCCGCAAAAGAAGCATCGGGCAGGTCTTCTGCCGTGGCCGAAGAGCGCACCGCCAAAGAGGCTTGTGCATTGCCGGCACACAAGACCGCGTGCGCGGATCGAATTTCGGCTTCCAAATCGGCGGGAAAAGGCTGGGCCATCAGCCAAGCACGGATTTCTGCACCCGCCTGGGCCAGCGCCCGCACGTCTTCGGTGTCGAGTTGGGCCAAGCGCTGGGCAATGCGCGCATCCAAGCCTTCGTGGCGCAAAAACTGGCGAAACGCATGGGCCGTGGTGGCAAAGCCGGTGGGCACGCGAACGCCCGTGGGCAGTTGGGAGATCATCTCGCCGAGACTGGCGTTTTTACCGCCAACCGACTCGACATCGGTCATTCTCAGGTTTTCAAACGGTACGACCAGGGCGGTCGGGCTGAAAAGTGCAGACATGGGAGGGCTCCGGAAGTTAAAACCGGTGGGGCACAGGCCGCTGAGTCAAGCCCCGGCCTGGCAAGTCCATGACCGCATACGCCACCACAGCTGAGTTGTGTTTTTAGGGGGGCGGAGAAAGAAAGGGGCATGGATAAATTCGGATAATGGGCGCGATTGTAGGCCTGCATCCAGGTCTGCGCCGGCCCCATTTTGGAAAGTTTTCATGCCCAAACCCACGGTCTTTTTCGTCTCTGACGGCACTGGCATCACCGCCGAAACCTTTGGCAATGCCATCTTGGCCCAGTTCGAAATTCAGCCTCGCCATGTGCGCCTGCCCTTTGTCGACACGGTGGACAAAGCCCACCAGGCCTTGCGCCAAATCAACCACACCGCAGAGTTGGAAGGCCGGCGACCGATTGTGTTCACCACCTTGGTCGATGAAGAGGTGTTGGGGGTCATCCGAAACGGCTGCAAGGCCTTGTTGCTCGACATGTTTGGCACCTTTGTCAACCCGCTGGAGGCCGAGCTGGGCATCACCTCCAACCACCGCATTGGGCGCTTTTCGGATGTGAGCAAAAGCCAGGCTTATCACGACCGCATTGAAGCCATCAACTTCAGCCTGTCCCATGACGATGGGCAACTCAGCCGTGATTTGGACAAGGCCGATGTGATTTTGGTCGGCGTGAGCCGCAGCGGCAAAACCCCCACCAGCCTGTACCTGGCCATGCAATACGGCATCAAGGCCGCCAACTACCCATTGATTCCCGAAGATTTTGAGCGCCAGCAATTTCCGGCAGCGGCCCAGCCCTATCGCAAAAAAGTGTTTGGCCTGAGCATCTTGCCCGAGCGCTTGAGCGAGGTGCGCCATGAACGCCGCCCCAACTCGCGCTACGCGAGCTTGGAGAATTGCCGCTATGAGGTGGGCCAAGCCGAAGCCATGATGCGCCGCGAAGGCATCCGATGGTTGTCAACCACCACCAAAAGCATCGAAGAAATTGCCACCACCATCTTGCAAGAGGTCAAACCGGAGCGTTTGACCTACTGAAGAAAACGGCAGGGGCGTTGCTTATGTGCCGTTCAGCCCAAAGCGGCGATGGCAGCGCGGGCAATTTGTGCGTCATCTTGCGACTTGACACCGCTCACGCCCACCGCACCAATGACTTGACCGTCTTTGATGATGGGCACGCCGCCTTCGAGCAAACCCTGCTGGTTGGGGGCACTCAAAAAGGCATAGCGACCGCCATTGATCATTTCTTCGTATATGCGGCTTTCGCGCCGACCCAATGCGGCCGTGTTGGCCTTGGCCGGGGCCATATAAGACGTGCTCGGCGCAGCACCATCCAGGCGCTGGAACCACAACAGGTGGCCGCCATCATCGACGATGGCAAAGGACACGGCCCATTGGTTTTTCAAGGCCTCGGCTTGCGCCGCTGCGGCCATGCGTTGAAGATCAGCCAGTTCGAGGGTGGGTTTGGTTTTCATGCGGCGCATGTTAGCAAAGCCCTGCCCCACCCCAACCCCGGGAAACACCCAAGCCCAAAACCCTTTGACAGATAGACCTACACGCCATAGGCATATTCAATGTTCCCCTTGAATCCACCTAGAATGCCGCCATCTGCATGTGCAGAGTAACTTTGGAGACAGTGTCATGAGCGATTCATACCAAAACATGGATTACCACTACGTCACCACCACGCCGGCCGAGCGCAACCGCGTGTTGCGCAACACCTACTGGTTGCTGGCGCTGAGCATGGTGCCCACCGTGCTGGGCGCTTGGCTGGGCGTTGTCACAGGCTTGAGCCGGGCCATGTCCGGTGGCGTGGGCCTGGTGGTGTTTTTGGTCGGTGCGATTGGTTTCATGTATGCCATCGAAAAAACCAAGGACACGGCCAAAGGCGTGCCCGTGTTGTTGGCTTTCACCTTCTTCATGGGCCTCATGCTCTCGCGCATGATCGCCATGGTGCTGGGTTTTAAAAACGGTGCCGACTTGATCATGACCGCTTTTGGCGGCACAGCGGGCGTGTTCTTCCTGATGGCCAGCTTGTCCACCGTCATCAAGCGCGACTTGAGCAGCATGGGCAAATGGCTGTTCGTCGGTGCCATGGTTTTGATGGTGGGCAGCATCATCAATGTGTTTGTGGGTTCATCGGCAGGCATGATGGCCATCTCCATGTTGGCGATTGGCATCTTCAGCGCCTACATGCTGTATGACATCAAGCAAATCATTGATGGCGGCGAAACCAACTACATCAGCGCCACCATGGCCTTGTACATGGACATCATGAACGTCTTCCAAAGCCTGTTGGCCTTGTTGGGCATCATGGGCGGCGAGCGCGAGTGATCCTCACTGGGGCCACGAGGCCCTTGAACAAAAAAGGCCCTGCGGGGCCTTTTTTCATGGGGATTTAATCCCGCTCAAACACCGCCATGCTCTCCACGTGGGCAGTATGCGGAAACATATTGACCACGCCCGCAGCCGTGCAACGGTAACCGGCCACATTGACCAGCAAACCCGCATCGCGGGCCAAGGTCGCGGGGTTGCAGCTGACGTACACGATGCGTTGCGGGGGCTTCCAGCCGGGAAACGCGCCGGGGTCTTGGCAGGCATCGGCCAAGGCCTTGGCCAAGGCAAAAGCGCCTTCGCGGGGGGGGTCCATCAGCCATTTGTCGGCTTGTCCATCCGCCACCAAGGTCTGGGCGGTCATGTCGAACAAATTGCGGGCCACAAATGTGGTGGGGGCCAAGGCGCGCTGCTGCAAGCCCAGGTTGTCTGTGGCACGTTGCACCAAGGCGGCACTGCCCTCCACACCCAAGACTTCAGCGGCTTGGGTGGCCAGCGGCAAGGTGAAGTTGCCCAAACCGCAAAACCAATCGATCACCCGCTCATGGCGCTGGACATCCAACAATTGCAAGGCCTGTTGCACCAAGACGCGGTTGATGCGCGGGTTGACCTGGGTGAAATCGGTGGGCTTGAAGGGCAGCACAATGCCAAATTCGGGCAGCGCATATGACAGCTGGGAAGGCGCGTCATCCAATCGGTGCACCGTGTCTGGCCCCTTGGGCTGCAACCACCACTCCACCCCATGGCGCTTGGCAAAGTCACGCAGTGCCTGCAAATCGGCCTCGCAAAGCGGCTCCAAATGGCGCAAGACCAAGGCCGTCACATGGTCACCACCGGCCAACTCAATTTGCGGGCAGGTGCTGCGCGCTTGCATGGAGCCAATGAGTTCGCGCAGGGGCAGCAACAAAGCACTGACCGCAGGCGGCAACACGGGACACACCTGCATGTCGGCCACATAGCGGCTTTTGCGCTCGTGAAACCCCACCAGCACCACCCCTTTTTTCAAGACATGGCGCACCGACAAGCGCGCCCGCATGCGGTAACCCCAATCAGGGCCTTGGATGGGGCGCAAGATGCGCTCGGGCTTGACCTTGCCCAAATGCCACAGGTTGTCTTCCATCACCCTTTGCTTGACGGCCAGTTGGGCCATGGGATGCAAATGCTGCATCTTGCAGCCGCCACAGGCTCCCGCCTGCAAGCCGTAATGGGGACAGGCCGGTTGTACACGCTGCGAAGACGGGCGCAGCACCGATTGCAAAGTGCCCTGCTCCCACTGGTTCTTGCTGCGGTGGATGATGGCGCTCACGCGCTCGGTGGGCAAGGCACCCTCGACAAAAACCACCTTGCCTTCGCTGCTGTGACCCACCCCTTGGGCATCGTGGTCCAGCGACTCGATGTCGAGTTCAGGTAAAGGCTTGGGGCTCACGCAGGCCTCAGCGGGGGGGGAGGTATTTCAGCGGATCCACCGGCTTGCCCAAGCGGCGGATTTCAAAGTGCAGTTTGACCTGATCGGCATCGCTGTTGCCCATTTGGGCAATGGTTTGACCGCGCTTGACCGCTTGGTCTTCGCGCACCAACAAGGCTTGGTTGTGGGCGTAGGCGGTCAAAAACGTGTTGTTGTGCTTGATGATGACCAAATTGCCATAACCGCGCAGTCCCGAGCCCGCGTAAACCACCTTGCCATCGGCCGCGGCCAGCACCGGGTCGCCCGCTTTGCCCACCACATCCACGCCTTTGTTCTTGGCCTCGTCAAAGCCAGCACCGATCGCGCCGTTGTGCGGCCACATGAAACTCAGCCCTTCGCTGTCGGCCGTGGCATTGGCCGGGGCCGCAGGGCTGGGAGCCGCCGCAGGCGCGGGGGCCGAGGCCACCTTGCTGTCGGTGCCCATGGGTGCCACTGGGGTGGGCGGGGCGACCGGTCGCACCACCACGCCTTCGCTGGCGGGTGCGGCATCGGGCGGCGCAATGCGCAGCACCTGGCCGACTTCGAGCAAATTGGGGTTTTCAATTTTGTTCCAGCGGGCCACATCGCGCCAGTTTTGGCCCGCATCCAAACCGATGCGGATCAAGGTGTCGCCGGGCTTGACGGTGTAGTAACCCGGCTTGCCCATGTTTTCGTAGCCGGGCAAGGTGGATGGGTCAGGTCGAGCGGCCGGACGACTGGCAGAGGCCGGCGGCGGCGGCGGTGGGGGAGGCAAACGGCCCACACTGCTGCCCCTGTCTTCCACCGGCGGCGGGTATGCCATGCGTTTGGAGGCACACCCCCCTACACCCAAGGCCAGCACAGTGACCGATACCCACAAAGGAGCCAAACGCAACATGGATGGAACCCAATCTCTCATCAAGCAATGCCCGATTTTAGGGGGACAAAATGCACCGGCTCGAGCTGTTGCTGCTTCAAGCCTTGGGCGGTTTTGTCAATCACCACCAGGGCTTGCTGCCCATTGGCGGTGACGGTGGGTGCGATCACCCGACCACCCACCGCGAGTTGGTCCAGCCAGGCCTGGGGCACGGCCTCACCCCCTGCGGCGGCAATGATGGCGGCATACGGCGCGCCCTTGGCATAGCCCAGCATGCCGTCGCCAAACAGCAGATGCACATTGGGCAAGCGCAGGGGCCGCAGGTTGTCGCGTGCCTTGTCGTGCAAACCGCGCAAACGCTCGATGCTGTAGACCTCGCGGGCCACACAGCTGAGCACCGCGGCCTGGTAGCCGCAACCGGTGCCAATTTCCAGCACGCGGCCCATCTGGCCATTGGCTTGCAGCAAAGCACCTTGGCGCAGCAACTCGATCATGCGGGCCACCACACTGGGCTTGGAGATGGTCTGCCCCAGGCCAATCGGCAAGCTGGTGTCTTCGTAGGCTTGGGTGACCAAGGCGGAATCGACAAACTGGTGGCGTGGCACCTGGCCCATGGCGGCCAAGACCTGTGCATCGCCCACGCCCGAAGCGGCCAGTTTGCGCACCATGCTGGCACGCACCGCCGAAGAATCCAAACCCAAGCCAGTGGGCACCGCTGCGGCCAGCGCGGCCGCGCCGCCGCCCAGCACAGGGGCGCGTTTGGCGCTGAGGGGTTTGAGCACCGGCGCAGGGCCTGCCACCGATGGCATGGGCTTGGGTTTGGGCGCATCGCTGGCGGGCATGCGGGCCGGAAACGAAGGCCGCTGCTTCATGCGGGGCGCTCGATCGCAGCCAATTGGGTTTGCCATGCGGCCAATTGCGCATGGTCGGTCAGGTCAATTTGCAAAGGCGTGACGGTGACCACCCCTTGGTTCATGGCATGGAAGTCGGTGCCTTCGGCATCGTCTTTGGCGGCACCGGCCGCCCCGATCCAATACATGGTTTCACCGCGTGGGCTTTCTTGGGTGATGACGCGCTCGGCCGCATGGCGGCGGCCCAAACGACAAACCTGCACGCGCTGCAATTGCGCGTAAGGCAAGTTGGGCATGTTGACATTGAGCAACCAGGGTTCGGCTTGCATTTGCCCGCCAGCGATCAAACTGTCGACCAGATCGCGCGCTTTGCGGGCCGCATCTTCAATGTGGGCCCAGCCCTTTTCGTGCTGCGAAAAAGCCAGCGCGGGCACGCCCATCAAATAAGCCTCCATGGCCGCACCCACCGTGCCGGAATAAATCGTGTCATCGCCCATGTTGGCACCGTTGTTGATGCCAGAGACCACCAGATCGGGGCGATACCCCAACAAGCCCGTCAGCGCGATGTGAACGCAGTCGGCGGGCGTGCCATTGACATAGCGAAAGCCATTGGGCGCCTCGCGCACATACAAGGGTGCATACAAGGTCAAGGCATTGGATTTGGCGCTGTTGTTGTGCTCTGGGGCCACCACCTCGACCTGGCCCAGGGTGCGCATGGCTTGGTACAAGGCCTCAATGCCCGGGGCTTGATAGCCATCGTCGTTGCAAATCAAAATTTTCATGCGCGCCCATCCCAGAAACGCAGATTGTATGACCCCACTCACGGCCATAATCGCGGCTCACCACCTAGGAGACAAGCGTGCACGCATGGCTATGTGAAACCCCCACTGGGGCAGATCAACTGAGATGGACCGAGCTGCCCACCCCGACCCCCGGCCCTGGCGAGGTGCTGGTGCAAATCCAAGCGGCGAGCTTGAACTTCCCCGACCTGCTGATCGTTCAAAACAAATACCAGTTCAAGCCCGAGCTGCCCTTTGTGCCGGGCTCCGAATGGGCTGGCTTGGTGCAAAGCGTGGGCGCAGGGGTCACCCAACTGAAAGTCGGTCAAGCGGTGGCCTGTTTGTCGGGCACCGGCGGCTTTGCCACCCACACCCTGGCCAAAGCCGAGCAATGCGTGGCCTTGCCAGCGGGTTTTCCGGCGGTGGACGCGGCCGCTTTCATCATGATTTACGCCACCTCGCACCATGCCTTGATCGACCGGGGGCAACTGCGCGCCGGTGAAACCGTGTTGGTGCTCGGTGCCGCTGGCGGTGTGGGCACATCGGCGATCCAAATTGCCAAAACCGTTGGTGCCCGCGTGATCGCTGCCGCCTCCAGCGACGAAAAATGCCAACTCTGCCTGGCCCAAGGGGCCGATGCCAGCATCAACTACACCCGTGAAAACCTGCGCGAACGCATCAAAGCACTGACCGATGGCCGGGGCCCAGATGTGATTTACGACCCGGTGGGCGGCTCCTACACCGAACCGGCTTTTCGCTCCATCGCCTGGCGTGGCCGCTACTTGGTGGTGGGCTTTGCGGCCGGGCCCATTCCCTCACTGCCCTTGAACCTGACCTTGCTCAAAGGCGCATCGGTGGTGGGCGTGTTTTGGGGCGACTATGCCAAACGCGAAGCCGCCGCCAACCAAGCCATGATGGCCGAGTTGGCGCAGTGGTACGCGCAAGGAAAGATCAAACCCGTGATCGACCGCACCCTGCCCATGGCGCAATTGCACGAAGCCTACGGCTTGATGGGCTCGCGCCAGGTCATGGGCAAATTGGTGATGGTCAACCCCTGAAAGCCACGGGGCTCACACCCCGCCTTGGGGATGGGTGGGGTCCACCCACAACACCTGCTCGGGCGGCTCCACCGGTTCAATGTCCAGGTTAACAGCCACCGCCTGGCCATCGCTGCGGCACAGCACGCACTCCAGCACTTCGGTGGCGCTGGCATTGATCTCTTGGTGCGGCACATAAGGCGGCACATATATAAAGTCGCCCGGACCGGCCTCGGCGGTGAACTCCAGGTGCTCGCCCCAACGCATGCGCGCGCGCCCTTTGACCACATAAATCACGCTCTCCAAGGGCCCGTGGTGGTGGGCCCCGGTTTTGGCATTGGCATGGATGGTGACCGTGCCTGCCCACAGCTTTTGGGCACCCACGCGGGCAAAGTTGATGGCCGCTTTGCGGTCCATGCCCGGGGTGGATGGCACATTGCCATCGAGTTGGTTGCCCGGCACCACCCGCACCCCATCGTGCTTCCAATCGGTGGGTGGGTGTGCATGACCGTGGTCATGGTGGTGGGAATCATGGCTCATGCGCAGGCGCTCCTTGCAGGTGAATGCCCAACTTTAACCACACCGGCCAGGGCTTGAAAGAGTCTGGACTCGCAAAGTTGTCAGAATTGTCATATTGAGAATCATTAAACCCAAAAGTGACACTAAAATCTGCGTAATCCCCAAATTCAATCGTTTGATTGATTGATTGATTATTGGGCCTGTGTACACCGCCTTGAAAGGTATCTTGATGTCCAGCCACGCTGCCCAGGCTTATTTGCGTTTGGTGAAAGTTGTTCTGTCCATGGAAAACCAAGGTCCCTTCAAAGGCCTGGACCAAGCCTCCATCAAGTTGCTGGAAGTCATTGCCTTGGGCGAGCTCGAAGGCACCCCTTTGCAAGTGACCAAGGCGATGGAACTCAAGCACATTGCCTCACCCGCCAGCATCCACCGCAAACTCGAAGCCCTGCGCGCACAAGGTCTGATCGACCATGTGTATGTGGAAGGCAACCGGCGCACCAAGTTCCTCAAGCCCACCGAACTGGCCCTGGGCCACTACGCCCAAATTTCCCAAGAAATGAAGCTGCTGGCCGGCTGAACACATCACACCCCTGGTTTTGATGCTGAGGGCCTACATCGGGGGCCTTGTTTTGCGTTCGTGAGTGATCAAGCCACTGCGCTTATCAGAAGTAGCGCTTACGCCATAATGTCGGACCCAGAAATAAGAACTTGAGCTGAGGTCAGTTACCTCCAGCCCATTCCATCAGATGACGCTGAATCACTTGTTGTGGATCCCGCCCTTGGCTGGCCTGTTGGCATCGGTGCTGACCGTGGCCCTGCTGTTGTGGGCCAACACCCATTTGCAATGGGGCCTGGACAAGGGTTCTGGGGTGCAAAAATTCCACACCAAAACCACCTCACGCTTGGGTGGCGTGGCCATTTTCACCGGCATCTTGATGGGGTTGTGGGGCTCGTATGCCTACTTTCCCAAAGATGGCTGGTTGGGCACTTGGGTCATGGTGGCCAGTGCGCCGGTGTTCATCGGTGGTTTGGTGGAAGACCTCACCCACAAGGTCAGCCCCGCTGCTCGCCTGTGGCTGGCGATTGCCTCCTCCGCCGTGGTCTACACCGTGTTTCAACTCGGGGTCAAGCGCACCGATATTTTCGTCATTGATGCGGTGTTGTCGCTGCCCTTTGCCGCGTTTTTGCTCACCGTTTTGGTGGTGGCGGGCTTTGTCAATGCCATCAACATCATCGATGGGTTTCATGGCTTGGCCGCTGGCAGCGTGATCGCGTTTTTGGCGGGCATTGCCGGGCTGGCCTGGATTTGCAACGACGGCCTGGTGTTTCGCTTGTGCCTGGTCACTGCTGGCGCGACCCTGGGCTTTTTGGTGTGGAATTGGCCGTGGGGAAAAATCTTTCTGGGCGATGGCGGCGCTTATTTGCTGGGCTTTTGGGTCGTGGTCTTGGGCCTGATGGTGCCGCACCGCAGCCCTGAAATCTCGCCCATGGCCCCGGTCTTGGTGGGCATCTACCCCCTGGTGGAAACGGTCTACAGCATGTACCGGCGCAAATTTGTGCGCACCCACCCAATCAACCACCCAGATGCCTTGCACCTGCACACCTTGATTTACCGCCGCTTGGTGTTGCGCCCGGGCCTGCACCACAGCGCGGGCGACAAAAACGCCGCCAATGCCAAGGTGGCGCTGTATGGCTTTGCCATGGCCGCCGTCCCCGCGGCTTTGGCCTGTGTGTTCATTGACAACACCAACGCCTTGCTCTTGTGCATGGCTTTGTTTGCGCTGTTCTACATCGATTTTTACCGCCGCATCGTGCGCTTTCGCACGCCTTTGTGGTTGCTGGACAAAACCCGCCGTTAATGCCGCAGCCCTGGGCGGTGGCTGGGCTCAAGCCACTTGCAATGGCACACCGCCGGGCTCCAAGGCCAGCACCTCGCCGATTTCGGCCGCTTGTGCAAAACCCATGCGGGCAAACACATCCATCACCGCGCCCACGCTGTCGGGAGCGCAACAGACCAACAAACCACCGCTGGTTTGCGGATCGGTCAACAGGCTGCGCGCCAGCGGATCCAAGTTGGGTGAGAGCACCACGTCCGCGCCATAGCCCTGCCAATTGCGCCCTGATGCACCGGTGATGGCACCGGCACGGGCCCCCTCCACCACCCCGGCCAGCAAGGGCACACGCGACCAGTCCAGCCGCACCGAAGCCCCTGCGCCACGGGCCATCTCCAGGGCGTGACCGGCCAAACCAAAACCCGTCACATCGGTCATGGCATGCACCCCGTCCATGGCGGCCAGCACCGGGCCGGGGGTGTTGAGTTGGGTGGTGGTGGCCACCATCTGGGCATAGCCCTCGGGCGAGAGTTGGTCTTTTTTCAGCAAGGCAGACAGCACCCCCACGCCAATCGGCTTGCCCAAGATCAGGCGGTCGCCCACGCGTGCATCGGCATTGCGCTTGACCCGAGAGGGATGCACCAGACCCAAGGCCACCAGGCCGTAAATCGCCTCCACCGAGTCGATGGTGTGGCCACCGGCCACGACGATACCGGCCGCTTGGCAGGCTTGGTTGCCGCCTTCCAAAATTTGGCCAATCACCTGCGTGCTCAGCACCTGGATGGGCATGCCCACCAAGGCCAGGGCCATGATCGGGGTACCGCCCATGGCGTACACATCGCTCAAGGCATTGGTGGCGGCGATGCGGCCAAAGTCGGCCGGGTCGTCGACGATGGGCATGAAGAAATCGGTGGTGGCGATCAAGGCCTGGTCCGCATTGAGCTGGTAGACGGCCGCGTCGTCCGAGGTGGCAATGCCCACCAAAATTTCAGGCGGCATGGCCATGGCGGTGGTGCCTTGCAAGATCTCGCGCAGCACGCCGGGGGCGATCTTGCAGCCGCAGCCCCCGCCATGGGACAAAGAGGTCAAGCGGGGGGAAGTGGGTGGGTGGGTGGTTTGCATAGCCCGCCACTATAAGCGCGGGCCCGTGGGTCGCGATGGACCAAGCGGCTCAAAACACCCGGGCGTGGCGGTGCAAGTTGATGGCACTGCCCAGCAGCACCAAGGCCATGGCCAGCGCCAGCAGCACCGCGGTGACCTCGGTGAGTTGGTGTTTCTCCAAGCGGATGGTGGTGCCCAATTGGCGGTACACCTCCAACAACTGCTGGGCATCGCTGGCGCGGTAATAGTTGCCCTCGGTGATCTCGGCTACTTTTTTCAACACCGTTTCGTCCAAGCGCACCCGCATGGACATGCCCTGGGCGCGCAAGACCACGCCCTCGGGCGTGCCCACGCCCACGGTGTAGACCCGCACCCCATGATCGGCGGCGAGCTGGGCCATCTTCAGCACATCGGGGCCGATATTGCTTTGGCCGTCGGTGATCAGCACGATGGCCATGGATTTGTTGGCCCCCGGGGACAGGTTGACCTGGTTCGATGCCTGCCCCGGTGCCACCAATGCACGGCCGGCATCGGGCTTGGGCGGCCCATCGGCCTCCATGATGATTTTTTCCGGGTCAATGCCCGAGCCCGGCAGCAAATTGGCCAAGGCCACCACCAAGCCACTGCCCAACGCAGAGCCGCGCTGCAATGGCAGGTTTTCAATCGCACGAAACAACTCATCGCGTTGGGTGGTGGGCGCTTGGGCCACCGAGGCCGTGCCCGACAAGGTGACGATGCCCACCTTGACCTGGATGGGTTGCTCTTCGATGAAGGTACGCACCGCGGCCTGCGCCGCCTCCAAGCGGCTGGGCAGCACATCGGTGGCCCGCATGCTGCCCGAGGTGTCGATGGCCAGCATCACCGTGTCCAAACGGCTGGGCAGCAACAGCACCGCCTGCGGTCGGGCCAGGGCCAACAAAACCGCCATCAGCCCCAAACCCCACAGGCACACCGGCAAGCTGGGACCGCGCCATGGGCGCTGGGCCCGCGCTGGCGTGCTTGCCGTGGGGGCTTGTGCATGCACAGACAAATGAAAGCGGGGCCAGCGCCCTGGCCGGGTCATCCACAGGTACAGCGCTGCCAACACGGGCCAGGCCAGCAAGGCCCACAGCATCAAGGGCCAAACAAATTGAACCGAAGAAAACTCCAGCATGCTCAAGCCCCCACGGCGGACAGGTGGGCCGCACCCGCCGCCATCTGGCTGCGCCGTTTGCGCAGTTGGGTAAAGCGCATCAAGGCTTCGTCCAAAGGCTGGTCGGTATGCAACTCCAGGCCATCGACCCCGGCATGCACCAAGGCCGCGCGCAAGCTGGTTTCGCGCGCATCTGCGGCTTGCACAAAGCGTTCGCGAAAGGCCGCGTCATGGGTATCGACCAGCAGCTGCTCGCCGGTTTCGGCATCTTCCATCAGCACCAAGCCCACGTCGGGCAATTGGCGCTCCAGTGGATCGCACAAACGCAAGGCCACCACCTCGTGGCGGCGGGCCAGTTGCGACAGGCCGCGCTCCCAACCGGGTTGGCTGAAAAAGTCCGACACCACAAAAACGGTGGAGCGGCGGCGGATCAGGTTTTGCGCGTCGTTAAAGAGGTTTTGCAAATGGGTCTCGTGGGTGGGCCCATCGGCCTGGGCCTGCATCACGGTTTGCAACAGGTGCAGCATGTGCCGCCGCCCCGAGCGGGCGGGGATGTGAAACTCCGCATGGCTGTGCGCACCGGTGTAGACCATGGCCCCCACCCGGTTGCCACGCCGGGTCAGCAAGCGCGAGAGCACGCCCACCACCTCGGCGGCCAACATGCGTTTGCTGGTGGCCCCCGAACCAAAGGCCACCGAGCGCGACAAATCGATCAAAAACCAAGCTGCCATCTCGCGGTCTTCTTGGTGCTCCCGCACATGCGGGGTTTGCATGCGGGCCGTGACATTCCAGTCGATGTGGCGCACATCGTCGTGGGCTTGGTACTCGCGCAAATCGGCCAGCATCAGGCCTGCACCGCGAAACAAGGTGCGGTAGTCGCCTTGCAATTGCCCGTCCAAGCGCCGGATCACCGTCCACTCCAGGCGGCGCATCAAGGCCTCGGCCTGGCGCGCGGCCTTCACCGGGGTGTCTGTGGCTTTCAGCGCGTCCCCCTGCACCTGCCCCAGCGCTGCATCGGCTGACGGATTCAGCGCAGCAGGATCGCTGGGGTTTGCAAGCGGGCGCTTGCGGCCGCGCCAAGCCTCAAGCCGCTGGCGCAGTCTGAACATGGCTGTCCAAAGGTTTGTCGGGCACGGGCACGGTTTGCAAAATTTTGGCAATGATGGCCTCGGGGCTCAAACCCTCCGACAAGGCCTCGTACGACAACACCAAGCGATGGCGCAGCACATCGGGCACCAGGTCCACCACATCTTGCGGCAACACATACGGGCGGCCGCGCAAAAAGGCCAGCGCACGCGCGCCTTCGATCAAGGCAATGGTGGCCCGGGGACTGGCCCCAAAGGTGATGAAGCGCGACCAGTCGGCCAAGCCAAAGCGCTCGGGATGGCGGGTGGCCGACACCAGCTTGACAGCAAACTGGATCAAGCTGGGGTCGACATAGCCTTGGCGGCAGGTTTGTTGCAGTTGGCCGAGTTGTTCGGTGCTGGAGACGGCGGCCACCTCAATCGCCTGGCCAATCACGCGCTGCACGATCACAAACTCTTCCTCTTCCAGCGGGTAACCGACCAACACCTTCATCATGAAACGGTCCACCTGGGCCTCGGGCAAGGGGTAAGTGCCCTCGGTTTCTATCGGGTTTTGGGTGGCCATGACCAAAAAGGGCGTGGGCACTTTGTGGGTCTCGCCCGCAATGGTGACCTGGCGCTCTTGCATCACTTCAAGCAAAGCGCTTTGCACCTTGGCCGGTGCGCGGTTGATTTCATCGGCCAGCAACAAATTGGCAAACACCGGGCCCAGCACGGTGCTGAATTCGCTGGTTTTTTGGCTGTACATGCGGGTGCCCACCAGGTCTGCGGGCAGCAAGTCGGGGGTGAACTGGATGCGCTTGAAACTGCCCCGGATGGCTTTGGCCAAGGTGTTGACGGTGAGGGTTTTGGCCAAGCCCGGCACGCCTTCAATCAGCAGGTGCCCCTGGGCCAAGATGGCCACCAACATGCGCTCCAAAAAGTGGTCTTGGCCGACCACCACCCGCTTGACCTCGTACAACACCCGCTCCATCAAGGCGGCGGTTTCGTGGCTGGTATCGGCGCTGGCACCGCGCATCCATTCGCTGGGGTTCATGTCAGGTCTTTCTGTGTGCGTCAAAACGGAGGAATGCCCACGGCGCTGCCCGCGCTCTCCATGGTGGCGGCAAAGCCAATGCCAATGAAGGTGCGCGCCGAGGTGGGGTTCAAGATGGCGGTGACGATGCCCACCACCTCGCCCGAGAGATTGACCAGTGGCCCCCCCGAATTGCCCGGGTTGGCGGCCGCGTCAAATTGGATCAGGCCCTTCATCGGCATTTGCCCCTCGGGGTGGAAGGCCCGGTTCAGCCCCGAGACCACACCGGCCGACACCGATGGACCGATGCCAAACGGAAAGCCCACCGCCACCACCTCGTCACCGGGCTGCAAATTGCCGCTCGAACCCATGGTGGCGGGCTGCAAATCGTCGGGGATTTTTTGGGGTTTGATCACCGCCAAATCGTTTTCTGGCATGGTCGAGACCACGAAAGCCGCCGACTCCAAGCCATCGAAAAAAGTCACTTCCAGGCGCTGCGCCGAAGAAATGACATGGAAGTTGGTCAAGATGGTGCCGTCTTCCACGATCACCACGCCCGAGCCCACGCCGAGTTCTTTTTCACCCGCTTTGGGGTTTTTGGGGTCGGTGCCAAAAGCGCGCACCCGCACCACAGAGGGCCACACCAGCGCAGCCGCCTTGGCCGTGCGCGAGGGCAACTCCTGGTTGGCCAAGGTGTGCAGCACCGCGGCATCGATGTCTTTTTGGGTCAGCATTTGGCGCGGCGGGCCCAGGTGCACGCTGGCCCACCACATGGCCCCACCGATGGCCAAGCCCACCAACAGCATGGCCCAGCGCTCATGCCGCGCCAGCCAAGCGCGCCAGCGCGATGGGCGCGCGGGCGCTGCCGGGTTTTGCGCGCCCTGGGCAGTGGGCTGGCTCACCGCTGGGGGCTGGCTGGCGTAAACGGTGGCGCGTTTCATGTCCAAACCATAGCACAGCCAGGGGTGATAAAGTGACATCGCCCCCAACCGACCCCATACACCCATGCATTTTGTTTGGCCCCAAGCCCTGTGGGCGCTGCTGCTGGCACCGATGCTGCTGCTGTTTTACCTGTGGCTGCTGCGGCGCAAACAGCGCAGCGCCTTGGCCTATCCCAGTTTGTCACTGGTGCGCACGGCCATGGGGCCGCGCAAACTGTGGCGCCGCCATGTGCCCCCGGCCCTGCTGTGGCTGGCATTGGTCAGCGCGGTGGTGGGCATGGCCCGGCCCGTGGCCAGCGTGGTGTTGCCCGCCGATTACATGACCTTGGTGCTGGCCATCGATGTCTCGCGCAGCATGTTGGCCGAGGACGTGGAGCCCAACCGCATCAAGGCCGCCCAGGCAGCGGTGAAAGAGTTCATCCGCGACCTGCCACCCAACATCCGCGTGGGCGTGGTGTCGTTTGCCGGTGCGGCGCAATTGGTGCAAGGCATCACCGATCAGCGCGAGGATTTGGTCGCTTCCATTGACCGCTTTCAATTGCAGCGCGGCACCGCCACCGGCAGCGGTTTGCTGATGGCTTTGTCCACCTTGTTGCCCCAAGCCGGCATCGATTTGGAAGCGGCCATCTACGGCCAGGGTTTTGGGGCCAATGGCAACTACGGCAGCCCCGCCCCCGCCGCACCGCCCAAAGCCAAACCCAGCTTCACGCCAGTGCCCGCTGGCTCTTACACGGCCGGTGCGATTGTGTTGTTGTCAGACGGTCGGCGCACCACCGGGCCCGATCCGATCGAAGCGGCCAAGCAAGCCGCCCAGCGCGGTGTGCGGGTCTACACCGTGGCCTTTGGCACGCCCAATGGATTCATCCCAGGCTACGAGGGCTGGTCTTTCTACGCCAAAGTGGACGAAGAAACCCTGCAAGCCATGGCCAAAATCACCGAAGGCGAATTTTTCCGGGCCGGTAATTCGGGCGACTTGAAGCAAATTTACGAACACCTGTCGACCAAGTTTGCCCTGGAGCGGCGCGACACCGAAATCAGCGCCCTGTGGGCCGCCCTGTCTTTGCTGCTCATCATCGCCGCGGCGGGCTTGTCGCTGGTTTGGTTTCGCCGCCCCGCCTGGGGTCAGGCCTGAGCGGCTGCGGCTGCGCCAGCGCCCGGCTCAAGCGGGCAACACCTCCACCCAAGCGCTGACCTCGCCGCGCACGCCTTGATCGTCTTGCCACTGCACCCGCAAGTCGCCACTGTGGGTGGGCACCACCCAAAACTGCAACAAGGGATTGGCCGCCACGCCCGAGCCCATGCGGGCGCGAAACACGGTGCGGCCAGCGTATTCGGCGCTCAAGCTGTGGATGAGGTTTTTGGCAATCGGCGTGCCAGAAAAGTCGTAGCGAAAGCCGGTCTCCATCGGGTGCTGCAACAGCAGGCGCACTTCCATCGCCTGACCGCGCCGCACCGGTGAGGACAACTGGATGCGGGCCAACATCTCAAGAAGCGTCCATGCAAGCCGACTCGGTGACCTCGACCTCGGCCGTGCCACGCCACCAGCGCCCGTCCGAGGTTTGCACCAAGGCCATCACCTCTTGCGAGCCGTTCAAGCGCACCCGCGTGGCCACCTCGGCCTTGCCCGACCAGGGACCGAGTTCAAATTCAGCGATCACCGGACGGGGGTTGCGGTTGGACAGCAACACCAGGCGCTGCACATGATCGGCCTCGCTCATTGGGCTGTCCACCCGCACCGACAGCGGCACCGACAAGCCGTTGTCGGCCAAGCGCGGTGTGAGCACGCTGACCCGGCCCTGCATGGGCGTGCGCCCCCCCGTGATGGGTCCATACAACTGCGCCCAATCCAAATTGGCGGGCGGGGCTTGGGCTTGCGCGGGTGCGGCCACCCAAGCGGCACAGGCCAGCAAGCCGCCCAAACCTTGGCGGCGCGAGAAGCGCAGCGACAAGGCCTCAGACAATGCGCAAACCGTGGTTTTTCAGCGGCAGGTTGCGCACCGGCTTGCCGGTGGCGGCAAAGATGGCATTGAGGATGGCCGGGGCCACCACGCAAATGGTGGGCTCGCCCACCCCGCCCCAAAAGTCAAAGGTGGGGGCGATGACGGTTTCAATGCGGGGCAGCTGGCGCAAGCGGGCAATTGGGTAGCGGTCGAAATTGGTATCGACCATGCGGCCATTGGCCACATTGCACTGGCTTTGCAAGGTGTCAAAGCCATAGGCCACAGAGCCTTCCACCTGGGCCGCAATTTGGTCGGGGTTGACCGCATGGCCGCAATTGGTGGCCAGCACCAAGCGCAAGACCTTGACCTCCTCGCCCTTGACCGACACCTCGGCCACGGCTGCGGTGTAACTGGCGTAACCCATGAACTGGGCAATGCCCCGGTGCACCCCAGCGGGCAAGGGCTTGCCCCAGCCGGCCTTGTCGGCCGCGGCATTCAACACCGCCAGGTGCTTGGGGTGGTTTTGCATCAAAGCGCGGCGAAACGCCAGCGGGTCGCGGCCAGCGGCAGCAGCCACCTCTTCCATGAAGCATTCCAGGTACAAACCATTTTGGTTGGTGTTGACACCGCGCCATGGGCCAACCGGCACATGCGTGTTGCGCATGGCGTATTCGGTGCGAAAGTTGGGCACCGTGTAGCCAATTTGGGCATCGTGGGGCTCGGGCCAATAGCCTTGCAATTGGCGGCGGTCTTTGCCGTCTTTGATGTTTTGCGGCGACAAATACGCGTTGATGGACTGGCCCGACACCCGCAGCTGCAAGCCCAGCAAATTGCCCTGCGCATCCAAACCGGCTTCGAGTTTGCACTGCCCAATCGGGCGGTAGAAGTCTTGGGCCATGTCTTCTTCGCGGCTCCAAATCAGCTTGACCGGCACACCGGGCATTTGCTTGGCCAGCAAAGCCGCTTGGCGCACATAGTCTTGTTGCCCGCCGCGTCGGCCAAAGCCACCGCCCAGGGTTTGGTTGAAGACCTCGCATTTTTCCAAGGGCAAGCCACTGGCCGTGGACAAGGCGGCCAAGGAAGCTTCGGCATTTTGGCTGGCCACCCACACCTCGGCGCGGTAGTCGGTCACCAAGGCCGTGCAGTTCATCGGCTCCATGCAGGCATGCGACACAAACGGGGTGCTGTAGACCGCCTCGACCCGCTTGGCCGCACCGGCGATGGCTTGGGTGACGTTGCCCACGTCCACATCGGCAAACACATTTTGGGTCGATGTCAGACCCTCTTTGAGGCGCTCGGCAATCGTGGCGCTGCTCTCTTGGCCGTTGCCCGCTTCGTTCCAGACGATGGGCAAATCCAGCAGCGCGGTTTTGGCGCGCCACCAGTTGTCGGCCACCACCGCCACGGCGTTATCGTCCACCTTGTAAACACCCAAAATGCCTTTGCGACCCTTGAGCTTGGCCGCCTCAAAACTGACCAACTTGCCACCAAACACCGGGCTGGCCTGGATGGCCGCGTACACCATGCCCGGCAAGCGGGTATCGATGGCGTAGTTTTGCTGGCCCATCACCTTGGGGGCGGTGTCCAAGCGCTTCATGGGCTTGCCCGCGATCTTCCACTGGCGCGGGTCGCGCAGCACCAGGGTTTTGGGGTCGGGTGGGCTGAGTTGGGCCGCCGCGCTGGCCACTTTGCCGTAGGTGGTTTTGCGCCCGGAGGCGGCATGGGTGATCACCCCTTTGGCCACGCTGAGTTCAGCCGCAGCCACGCCCCACTGGTTGGCCGCGGCTTGCAACAACACCGTGCGCGCCGCCGCGCCGCCTTGGCGCACATAGTCTTGCGAGCCGCGAATGCCCCGGCTGCCACCGGTGGACATGTCGCGCCACACCCGCCGACGCGCCAGGTTTTGGCCGGGGGTGACCATTTGGACCCTGACCCGCGACCAGTCGCAATCGAGCTCCTCGGCAACCAATTGGGCCAGGCCGGTGTGGGTGCCCTGCCCCATCTCGGCACGGGCCACGCGGATGATGCAGCTCTCATCGGGCTGCACCACCACCCAGGCATTGACCTCGGGCACCTCTGCGGACTTGCTTTGCGCGCCAGCCGGCCAATGGAAACCCACCGACAGGCCTGCGCCAGCGGCGGCACTGCTGACCACAAAAGCGCGGCGGGACAAACGGGGGGTAGAAATAGGCTGTGTCATGTGGCTTCCTTTCAGGCTTGGGCGGTGGTGGACTCGACCACATCACCCGAGTCGCTGACCATGTGGATCACCGAGCCCACGCCCTTGCCGGTTTTGGCCGCCAAGTGGATGGCCGCGCGGATGCGCTGGTAGGTGCCGCAGCGGCAGATATTGGTCATGGCCTCGTCGATGTCGGCATCGGTGGGCTTGGGTTTTTTGCGCAGCAGCGCGGCCGCGGCCAAAATTTGGCCCGACTGGCAGTAACCGCATTGGGGCACATCCAGCGCTTTCCAGGCCATTTGCACCGGGTGTGTGCCGTCTTTGGACAGGCCTTCAATCGTCATCACCTGGCTGCCCACGGCGGCCGACACCGGGTAGGAGCAAGAACGCATGGGCTCGCCATTGACATGCACCGTGCAAGCGCCGCATTGGGCAATGCCACAGCCAAATTTGGTGCCGGTCATGCCCAGTTGATCGCGCAGCACCCACAACAGGGGCATTTCGGGCTCGACATCGACTTGGTGGCTTTTGCCATTGATGCTCAGTTTCAACATGCGAACAGTCCTTGGAGGTGAAAAAACCCACCTTAGGCGATGTCCAGAAATGGGTCAATCGGTGGAATTCCCCGGAACCGGCCCCAAAGTGGCCCACGGCCCCTGCTCGGTCACCGAGGCGGTCTGGGGTGGCACTGAAAGCGTCACAAACCCTGGTGGCGGCGGCGCAGGCGCGCTTGCGGGTGTTGCGCCTGCAAATACGCGGCGGTGGCCTTTTCCACAGCGGGCAGGTTGTCGTGCAAGCGCTTCAAAAAGTCGGTCAATTGGGCTTGCTCGTGCGGCGACAACACCGCCAAAAAAGCGGTCTCGCGGGCCAGGGCCAAGCCCAAAATTTGGTCGTGCAACTGCTTGCCCGCGTCGGTGATGGTGGCCATGCGCAATCGGGCATCTTGCTCGTTCAAGCCAATGGAGACCAAACCACGCTTGTGCATGCTTTTGAGCACCCGGCTGACGGAGGCCTTGTCCATGCCAATCACTTTGCAAATGCGCTGGGCGGACCATGGGCCTTCGATCGCCAACAGCACCAGCAAGCGCCAGGTTTCAATGCCCACATCAAAGGCCGCCAAATAAGCCTGCGAGGCCCCGCCCGAGAGCTTGTTGGCGATCCAGGTGAAATAGGCCGGGACATAGCGGTCCAGGTCCACCACCGCATGGGCCGCATCGCCTCCCGCAGCGTCGGCGCTTTGCGATGACCGGGTGTTTGCCTCGCCCATGGTGCTTTGGCTTGGTGCGGCCTGGGCCCTCAGGCCGGTATCCAGCGCATGGGCATGGAAGACAAAGCGCGCAAGGTGTTGTTGAGGCGGCGCACCGGCTCGCCCAACAACTCGATGCGCTTGACCCGTCGGGCGATGGCGTTGAGCACCAGTTCGCCCTCCAAACGCGCCACCACTTGACCGACGCAGGCATGGATGCCGGTGCCAAAGGCCATGTGCCCGGCCGCACGGCGGGTGATGTCGAATTGATCGGCATGGGGCCATTGGCGTGGGTCGCGGTTGGCCGCGGCCAAGAAGGTCAACACCTTGGTGTCTTGGGGAATTTGCAAGCCATCGAAGGCCACCGCGTGGGGGGTGGTTCGGAAAAAGGTTTGCACCGCCGACTCCAGGCGCAAAGACTCTTCAAAAGCCGAGCGGGCCAAGCCCGGGTCGGCATGCAGTTTTTCCATTTGATCGGGGTTGTGGGCCAAGCACAGCAAGGCATTGCCCAGGCCATTGACCGTGGTGTCCACACCCGCCGATAAAAATGAGCGCACCAGCATGGGGGCCTCTTGCTCGGTGATTTCGCCCTGATCGGCGGCCTGGTAAATCAAGTCGCCAAAACCACCTGGGCGCAATTGCGCGCGTTGGCAGTGGTGCATGATCCAGGCCGTGACCGGCTGCACCCGCTCGGCGGCGCGCACCAGCAAATCGTTTCTGGGGCCAAAGGCATTGAAGATCATGTCCCCGTAGAGCAACAGGTTGTGCCGATCGTGCGGCTCCAAGCCCACCGCATCGGGAAACACCTTCAGCGGGTAAACCTCGGCCAGGTCTTTGACCCCATCGATCACCCCACCGTCGCGGCAGCGCTGCAACAAAGCCTCCACCAGCGTGTCGGCCTCTTGTTGAAAGGTTTCACGGATTTGGGCCACGGTTTTGGGCGACAAAATGCGCGCCAAGATGGTGCGGGCCCGGGTGTGGTCGGGCGGGTCGGCCTCCAAGATCAGGCTTTTGGGCCGAAACGGGGCTTCGCGGTTGAAGTTGGCCAAGCCCACACCCGCCGAAGAAATGAAGTTCACATGGTCGCTCAACACCGCCTTGACCTGTGCGTGGCGGCAAGTGGCCAAAATGCCGTGCTGGCTCAGCCACACCCACGGGCCAGCTTGGCGCATGCGCTCATGGTCCGGGTAGGGCATGGTCAAAAAATCGTGGGAGAACGGGTCTATGTCCATCTCCGGCACATCCAGGCCAGCGGGTCGATTGATCATGCAAGGCTCCTCAAAAGTTCTCGGTTGTCAATGGTCGGCCAAGCCGACATGCTGCTCCAGCAAGGCCGGTTGCGCGATCAGTTGGGCGCTCGCTCCCTGATACACCACTGCACCGCGTTCCAAAATCAGCGCCTGCTGGGCAAAGCGCAACGCGGCATCGGTTTTTTGCTCGACCAACACCACCGCCACCGATTGCTCGCGGGCCAGGCGTTCAAACGCTTGCATGAGTTCTTGGCAAATGATGGGGGCCAAGCCCTCCAAGGGTTCATCGAGCAACAGCAATTGCGGCTGGCCCAACAAGGTGCGGGCCACGCTGAGCATTTGCTGCTCGCCGCCCGACAACTGGGTGCCCGCGTTGTCGCGCCGTTGGGCCAAGCGCGGAAACAATTCGTAGGCCTCTTCGATGCAGTGGCGCGGCCGCCCTTTGAGCCCCGCCACCAAGTTCTCGGCCACGCTCAAGGACGGAAAGATGTCGCGGGTCTGGGGCACATAACCCAAGCCCGCCATGGCGCGCTCGCGCGGGGTCCAACGGGTGATGTCCTGCCCCTGCCAATGGATGCGGCCCTGCCCCACATCGGCCAGGCCCATGATGGCTTTGAGCAAAGTGGTTTTGCCCACCCCATTGCGGCCCAACACCGCCCAGCGCTGGCTGGGCGATACCCGCAGGTCCACCTGGTGCAGGATGTGGGTGGGGCCATAACCCGCATCCAGGCCTTGGATGTGCAGCAAATCGGCCATGTCAGCCCGCCTCGCCCAAGTAAGCGGTGCGCACCGCTGGGTGTTGCCGAATGGCCGCAGGCGTGCCCTGGGCCAAGACTTCGCCCTCGGCCAACACCACCATCCGGTGCGCGAAGCTGAACACCAAATCCATGTCGTGCTCGATCATCAAGATGGCCAGTTCTTTGGGCAAGGTGTCCAAGGCCTGCAACACCAGTTGGCGCTCGGCGGTGGGCACACCGGCCATGGGCTCGTCGAGCAACAAGACCTTGGGTTGCAAGGCCATGGCCATGGCCATCTCCACCAATCTTTGCTGGCCATAGGCCAGGGCCAACGGGGCCAGGTGGGCCATCTCGGCCAAGCCCAGGGTGTGCAAGATGCGCAGCGCCTCTTCGCGCACCTGGGTGTAGCGCGACAGCTGGGACCACATGTGGTGCACCGAGCCCAAGCGCTGGTGGATGGCCAGTTCGACTTGCAGGCCAATTGGCAAGCGGGCGGCCAACTGGGTGATTTGAAAGGTGCGCGCCAAACCCAGCCGGACCCGCTGGTCTTGCGCCAGCGCGGTGATGTCTTGGCCCATCCAAAGCACGCTGCCCGCATCGGGTGCGAGAACCCCGGTGATGAGATTGATCAAGGTGGTTTTGCCCGCCCCATTGGGGCCGATCAAACCCACCCGCTCGCCCGGATGGAGTTGCAAAGACACGTTGCGGGTGACATGCAAACCCCCAAAGGATTTGCACAGGTCACGGATGTCGAGCACGGGGGTTGGGTTCATACCGCCCCCCGGCTGGGCTTGGCCAGGTCCACAACGGCCCAACGCTTGCGCCAGGCCAAGGCCCAGCGTTCGCGCGGCAACAGCACCACCAGCACCAACAAAGCCCCAATGATGAACAGCCAGTGGTAGGGGTTGATGGCAGATGCCAAATGGTGAATGCCCATGAACACCAAGGTGCCGGCAATCGCGCCGTGCAAATTGCCGGCACCGCCCAAGACCAGCATCACCAAGGCCTCGGCCGACAGGTCAAAGCCCAAGGTGTCCAGACCCACAATTTGATTGATTTGCGCCGACAGCGCACCGGCCAAACCGGCAAAAAAACCAGCCACCGCATAAACGCGCTGCAATTGCGCGGTCACCGCACTGCCCATGGCCGCCATGCGCAAGCGGTTCTCGTGGATGCCGACACAGGCCAGGCCAAAGGGCGAACCCATGATGCGCCGCATCAGCCACAGGCTGAGCAGCATCACCGCCACCGCATACACAAAAGCCACCCGGCCAGACAAATCAAAGCTGGCCCAACCCAAAATTTTGCCGATGGAAAAGCCCGACAAGCCGTCATCGCCGCCGGTCCATTGGCGCAGTTTGCTGGCCAGGTTTTGCAGTATTTGGCTCACGGCGATGGTGAGCATCAAAAACGTCAGGCCCTGGTAGCGCAACACAAACAGGCCCGACAAAGCAGCCACCAGCGTTCCGGCCAAGGCGCCGACACACAGACCCAGCAAAGGGTCGCCGCTGACATGGGTGGCCCACAAACCAGCGGCATAGGCACCGACACCGTACATGGCGCAGTGGCCCAAGGTGGCCAATCCGGCATAGCCCACCACCAGGTCCAAAGACATCACAAATATGGCCATGCAAGCCATGCGCGCGCCCAAAGGCAATTGGTTCGGGAAAAACACATACACCACCACCGCCAAGGCCAGCCACAGCAAATAGGGCATGGCATGGCGCCAAGCGGGTTGGGCGTGTTGCATCAGTTGCATGGTCTCAAGCCCGCCGCACCAACAGGCCTTCGGGTCGCCAGGCCAGCAACAAGGCCATGGCCAGAAAGAAAAACAAACTGCCCCAGTCCGAGGCCAAGTACTTGCTGGCGGTTTCAATGATGCCCAGGGCCAAAGCCGCGGCCAGCGAACCGGTGATTTGCCCCATGCCACCCACCGACACCACCACCAGCACCAAGACCAAATACTTGATGGGGTAATACGGCTCCAAGGGCATCAACTCCGCGCCCAAAATGCCGCCCAAACCGGCCAGGGCCGCACCCACCGCAAAGGCCAGCACCTGCACCCGCTCGACCGCAATGCCCAGGGTCGCTGCGGTGGCGGTGTTGTCCACCGCCGCGCGCAGCCAAATGCCAAAGCGGGTGAAATGCATCACCCAGGCGCTGAGCAAGACCACGCCCACGCCCACGCCCAACACCAACAAGCGCTGGGCGGGCAAGGTGCGAAAACCCAAGTCCACCGGGGCCGACAACCAGGCGGGCAAAGGGATCAACTGCACCTCGGGGCCCCACAACAGGTTGACGGTGGCGATCATCAAAAAGGTCAGGCCAATGGTGAACAACACCTGCTGCAATTCACCCCGGCGGTACAAGCGGCGCAGCACCAACACCTCCAGCAAGGCCCCAACCACGCCGGTGATCAAAACCGCAGCCAGCAGGCCCCAGCCAAAGGGCCAGCCGCACAAGCGCACCAACCAAGCGCACACATAGCCGCCCAGCATGGCGAAGGCCCCGTGCGCCAGGTTGATGAAGCGCATCAAACCCAGGGTGACCGACAGGCCCACCGAGATGATGAACAACACCATCCCGTAGGCCAGGCCGTCGATCGCGATGTTGGCCAGCAGTTGCAAAACCGACCTTTATTTGCCCAAGCCGTGGTCGCCGTGGGCACCAAAGCTTTGCGTCTCCTTGTTGATCAACAAGCCGCCCGGTCCTTTTTCAACTGTGCGCAGGTACACGTTTTGGGTGATGTGGCGGGTGGCCGGGTCGATGGCCACCGGGCCCCTGGGGCTTTCCCACTTCAGGGTTTTGGCAGCGGCCATGGCCTTGTCGCCATCGCGCTTGCCAGCGGTGGCCTCGATCATTTTGTGGATCACATACATGCCGTCCCACGCGCCCACGGTGGCGTAATTGCTCACCGCATCTTTGTTGGCCTTGGCCACGGCGGCAACAAAAGCCTTGTTGGCAGGCGAATCGTGCGCCGCCGAGTAATGGAAGGCGGTGGTCAAGCCCAGGGCCGCATCGCCAAACTTTTGCAGATCGAACTCGTCGGTTTCGGCCGTGCCCAAAAACTCAATCCCGGCCTGGCGCAAGCCGTTTTCGTTGTAGGCCTTGACAAACCCCAGGTTGGGCGGGCCGCCGGGCAAAAACACATACACCGCTTGCGCGCCGCTGGCCTTGATGCGCTGGGCAAATGGGGCAAAGTCGGTGGTGCGCACCGGCATGCGGATGGACTCCACCACCTGCCCGCCTTGCTTGCTGAATTCGGCCTTAAAGGCGTTTTCGGCATCGATGCCAGGCGCGTAGTCGGACACCGCCGTCACCACTTTCTTGAAGCCTTTTTTCGCGGCATGCTGGGCAATCGGCACGGTGACCTGCCACAAGGTGTAGCTGGTGCGCAGGTAATAGTCGGACTTGGTGGTGATGTCCGAGGTGGCGGCATTGAAGATCACCATCGGTGTTTTCGACTCTTGGATCACCGGTGCCACGGCAAACGCATTGGGCGAAAACACAATGCCGCCCAGGTAATCGACCTTGTCTTTCACCACCAGCTCTTGGGCCAGGGTTTTGGTGTTGGCCGGGTTGGGGCCGCCCTCGTCGCGGTAAATCAGCTCCACGTTTTGCCCCGCCAACTTGCCCCCCTGCGAAGCCAAATAAGCCTCCGCACCGGCTTTGAACAAAGTGCCATAGTGGGCAAACGGCCCAGAAAACGGGGCGATGATGCCCACTTTCACCGTCTGGGCCATCGCGCCACCCAGGCCAAAGGCCATCAGGCTGGCCGCCCACCATGTTTTCAAAGCTGTGCGCATGATTTGTCTCCGTAGGTTTGTTCTCCCCCATCGCCCGAAGGCACCCAAACGGGGGGGTTGGCAAATCCTAATTTGATTGGTTGACATGTCAACCAGTGGAAACACCAAGCTGGGCCGCACAAGCCCAGCTCAATCCAAGCGCGCCCCCGAGGATTTGACGGTTTGGGCCCAGCGGGGCATTTCTTCGGCCAAAAAACGGGCGAAGTCCGCCGCCCCTAAAAAGGCCGGGTCGGCCCCTTGGTCGGTCATGCGGCTACGCAGGTCGGGTTGTGATAGCACGGTTTTAAAGGCATCGCTGAGCACCTGCACCGCCTCTTTGGGGGTGCCTGCGGGGGCCAAAAAGCCATAAAACCCCACCACCTCAAACGACTTGATGCCGGTTTGCATGACGGTGGGCACATCGGGCAAAGCGGGGCTGCGCTCGCGGCTGGTCACCGCCAACACCCGCACCTTGCCTTGCTTGTGATAAGCAGCGGCCTGGGGCACGCTCTCGGCCATGAACTGCACCTGGTTGGCCATCAGGTCGGTGAACGCGGGCGCACTGCCCCGGTAGGGGATGTGCACCATGAACAAGCCGGTGGCGGACTTGAACATCTCAGGCACCAAATGGCTGATGCCGCCATTGCCCGCTGAGCCGTAATTGATTTGACCTGGTCGGTCGCGGGCATAGCGCACAAACTCATTCAAGTCGCGCACGGGCAGCGCGGGGTTGACCAGCAAGGCCAAAGGCTGCATCGCGGTGCGCGCCACCGGTACAAAGTCGCGCAAAGTGGCATAGGGCAAGCGGCTGTACAAAGCCGGGTTGATGACCATCACACCGGTGTTGGCCAGCATCAGGGTGTGGCCGTCCGGCGGGGCTTTCATCACCTCTTGCGCACCGACCGTGCCGCCCGCGCCCGACTTGTAGTCGATCAGCACCGGTTGGCCCAGCACCGCTTGCAAGCGGTCGGCCAACAAACGGGCATGCAGGTCCAGCGGGCCCCCGGCTGGAAAGCCGATCACGATGCGCACCGGCTTGGTGGGGAAAGCCTGGGCCGATAGGGCGCTACCCCAGGCCCACACGGCCAACAACAGCCCACACCAATGTCTCAAACAGCGCATCACAAGGGTCCTGGAGGTTCGGCGCAGCGGCAAGCGTGGTCGCGCGGGTCAGCTGTCGGCCTGCACCTTGGCTTCTTTGACCACCCGGGCCCATTTTTCTTGCTCGGTGGCAATGAATTGGCTGAACTTCTCGGGCGTGCCACCGCCGTCTTCGGCACCGTATTGCTCGAACTTTTCCTGCACATCGGGCATGGCCATGACGCGGTTCATGTCGTCGTTCATGCGCTTGACCATGGCCGGGTTCATGCGGGCTGGCCCGACCAGGCCGTACCAGGTGGTGGCATCGAAACCGGCAAAGCCTTGCTCGTCCATGGTGGGCACCCCGGGGTGGCCTTTGGCGCGTTTGGTGCGGGTTTGGGCCAGGGCCAAAACCTTGCCGGCTTTGACGTGCGGCGTGGCCGAGGTCATGGTTTCAAAACAGTATTGAACCTGGCCACCGATCAAGTCGGTCAGGGCGGGGCCAGAGCCTTTGTAGGGCACATGCAAAGCCTGGATGCCCGCGCGCAGTTTGAACATCTCCAGCGCCAAATGCTGGGCCGAGCCGCCGCCCGCCGACGCAAAACTGATTTTTCCTGGGTTTTGCTTGCACAACTCCACCAACTCTTTGACGGTTTTGGCCGGTTGCTGGGGGTTGCAAATGAGCAAATTGGGCGTGACACCGACCAACACCAAGGGGGTGAAGTCGCGCTCGACCACATAGCCCAGCTTGGGTTGCAAGCTGGGCGCGATGGCATGGCTGTTGATGTGGGCCATCAGCAGCGTGGTGCCGTCGTTGTTTTGTTTGGCCACATGGTCAGCGGCGATCACGCCCGCTGCACCGGCCTTGTTCTCGATCACCACACTCACATTCCACAGGGCCTGCAACTTCATGGCCATCACCCGGGCCAAGGCATCGGTCCCGCCGCCGGGCGGAAAACCCACCACGATGCGCACATTGCCAGCGGGCAAATTCTGTGCGCGCAGGGCGGGCAGGCCCACGCTGGCAGACAGCGCGGCAGCGGTTTTGATCAGGGTTCTGCGTTGCATAAAGAATTCCTTTTCATCCAGGGTTGAACCGGTTGCAGCGGTTGGCCCCGCCAATAGCGGGTCTGAGCGGGTGCCGCCCATTATGGCGACATTTGCGAAAACCCAGCCAAATCAGTCACTTGGGCCAACATGGGCTGCGCCCCAACCGGCCCCCCACAAAAAGCGCCGTGCAGGGCTTTATTTTTGTCATTTGGTGCCGATCAATGAAGGCCATCGACTTGTGCATGGCCTTGGCCATGGTGGGTCGGGGCGGACCAATCGTTGGCCAACAGCCCCATGTCCTTGTTCAGCCACACCCTTGCCCCCAAGCCACCCCAGCGCCCAGCCGCTTGGCGGTTGGCCGCCTGCCGTTGGGCTTTGGCTGGGTTGGGCTGCGCAGGGGTGGCCAGCGGCTGGGCCCAAAATGCGGCACCAACACCGGCACCAGCACCCGCTGCGGCCACGCCCGGGCGTTATGACCAGTGGGTGCAATACCCGCCCAAACCGGTCAACCCGGCCATGCCCAGCCCCTTGGACAGCAGCGACAAAAAAATCAACTGGGTGCGCTTTCAATTGCAGCCCCCCGCCCCAGCAGCGGTTCCTGCACCAAGCCCGGCCAGCGCCAACCCAACGGCCAGCGCCAGCCCGGCCCCACCCGCGCCCGCCACGGCAGCAGCACCCACCCCGGCCGCGCCCGAGGTGCCAGTGGTCAAGGCTTTTGAGTTCAAAGGCAACGGGGTGTTCAGTGCCAGCGACCTGTCCCAGGTGCTGCAACCGGTGGTGGGCGAGCCGCTGGAGCTCAAGAGCCTGGAAAAAATCGTCGCCTTGCTCGATGCGCATTACGCCAGCCGTGGCCGCTTGGGGCGCTCCGAAATCCCGCCGCAAGACATGACCGATGGCCTGGTGCGCATCGAGGTGCGCGAAGGCCGCTTTGCCCGGGCCGTGATCGAGCCCGCACCCCACCGGCGCATCCCCCCCGCTTTGGCGGTGGATCTGGTGGAAACCGCGCAGCCCAAAGGCGAAGTGGTGAGCCTGGATGCGCTGGACCGCGCCACCTTGTTGCTGTCGGAGTTGCCCGGTGTGCAAACCCAGATGAGCCTGCGCCCGGGCGAGAAAGAAGGCGAAACCGAAGCGGTGATCCGCTTGGACGACGCGCCCAGCACCGAGGGCAGCTTGTCCGTGGACAACGCGGTGGTCAGTGCCACGGGCAGCACCCGCACGATTGGCCAAATCAGCCACCACGGCGCTTGGGGCCGGGCCGAAACCCTGAGCCTCATTTGGATGCACACCGAGGGCAGCGAATACCTCAAGCTGGGCTACAGCGAACCCGTGGGCAGCGCGGGCAAGCGTTTGGGCTTGAACGTGTCGGGCAGCAAATACCAATTGATCTCACCCCAGTATGTGGCGCTCAACCCCAGCGGGCCGTCCAACTCCATTGGCTTGGACCTGAGCGTGCCGTGGCTGCGCACCCGCTTGGCCAGCGCCAGCTTGCAATGGGGCTATGAGCACAAAAACTTCCGCAACGAAACCACCGCCGGTCTGGTGTCGGAATACAAAATCGACTTGCTCAGCGCCAGCTTGCTGGGCCAGCGCAGCGACAACTGGTTGGGCGGGGGCGAGTCGGCGGGCTCGGTGCAAACGCTTTGGGGCCATGTGGACTTGCGCGGTTCGCCCAACCAAGCGGCAGATGCCTTGAGCGCCCAAACCGCTGGCCCCTACGCCAAACTGCGGGCCATGGCCTCCCGGGTGCAGCGCCTCAACCCCAGGCAATCGCTGGTGGCCACTTGGCAAGCCCAACTGGCCAGCAAAAACCTGGACGGCTCGGAGAAGTTCTTCATGGGCGGCTCGCAAGGCGTGCGCGCCTACCCCACCAACGAAGGCGGTGGCAGCCAAGGCCAATCGATCAACCTGGAGTGGCAACACCTGTGGCGGCCCTTTGGTCAGCGCATGACGGTGGCGGGCTTTTACGATGCGGCCACCATCGACGTGAACAAGTTCAACGACTTCACTGGCGGGGCCAGCCTCAACACCTATGCCTTGCAAGGCGGCGGCTTGTGGATGGGCGGCCCCTGGGCCCACGGCTGGGGTGCGCCTTTGCAATGGCGGCTCACCTGGTCGCGCCGCATCGGCATCAACCCCATGGCCTCGGCCAGCGGCCTGGACCAAGACGGTTCTTACCGTTGGGATCGGTTATGGTTCAACTTCAGTCAGCCTTTTTGAGCCTTGTCCCCATGACCCAAAAAGCCCCAACCCCACTGCTCCCACACAGCGTGCCCAGCCTGCGCTGGTCGCCCACCTGGGCCTGGGCTTTGGCGGGCTTGGCCGCCGGTTGCATGCCCAGTTGGGCGCAAACCCCTGCCATCTCAGCCACCCAATTGCCCCAAGGCGGCAAGGTGGCAGCGGGCACGGCCAGCATCAGCCAAAGCGGCAACAACCTCCACATCAACCAGTCGAGCAACCGCGCGGTGTTGGACTGGAACAGCTTCAATGTGGGTGCCAAAGCCCAGGTGAACTTTGCCCAGCCCTCGGCCAGCGCGGTCACCCTCAACCGGGTGCTCGACACCCAGGCCAGCCAAATCATGGGCCGCATCACGGCCAACGGCCAGGTGTTTTTGTCCAACCCCAACGGCGTGTTGTTTGGGCCCACCGCCCAAGTGGATGTGGGCGGCTTGCTGGTCACCACCCATGGCATTGGCAAGGACGACTTCATGGCTGGCAAGTCCAGCTTTGAAGGCACGGGCACGGCGGGCAGCGTGGTCAACCAAGGCCAGTTGCAAGCCAGCTTGGGCGGCTACATCGCCATGCTGGCCCCCCAGGTGCGCAATGAGGGCGTGATCGTGGCCAAAGAGGGCACGGTGGCCCTGGCCAGCAGCGACAAAATCACCTTGCAATTTGCCGGGCAAAGCCTGACCGCGGTGCAAGTCGACCGCGCGGTGATGGATGCGCTGGTGGACAACCAGCACCTGGTGCGGGCCGAAGGCGGCTATGTGGTGATGACCGCCCGCAGCGCCAACGCCTTGCTGCAAAACGTGGTGAAAAACACCGGCAGCGTGCAAGCGCCCAGCTTGGTCAATCGGCAAGGCCGCATCGTGTTGGAGGGCGGCAGCTTGGGCCGGGTGGAGGTCGCTGGCAGCTTGAGCGCCACCGGCGACAGCGGCCAAAGCGGCGGCTCGGTGGTGGTCATGGGCGACCAGGTGCAACTGAGCAGCGGCGCGCGCATCGATGCATCGGGCGACACCGGTGGCGGCCAAGTGCTGATCGGCGGGGGCTGGAGCGCAGCCGTTGGCCCGGTGGGCAAAACCTCCCAGCTAAACGTGGGCGAAGGGGTGAGCATCAAGGCCGCGGCCACGGGCACGGGCAACGGCGGCTATGTGGAGACCTCGGCCCAAAAAGTGCAAATCGCGGCCAGCACGCGGGTGGACACCTCGGCGCGCAACGGCAAAGCCGGGCAATGGGTGATCGACCCGGTGGACATCACCATCGACGACAGCTTGGCCAGCGCCATCTCCACCGCCTTGGGCAGCGGCGATGTGCTGGTCAGCACCGACAGCGGCAACACCCCCGACACCAGCGCGGGGGAAACCGCTGGCACGGGCAACATCCATGTCAACAGTTCGATTTCGTGGTCGGCCAACATGCTGACCCTGAAAGCGGCCGACAAGATTTACATCAACAACGTTTTGCGCGGCACTGGATCGGCCCATTTGCGGTTTTACATCCAAGCCCCAGGTGGCTTGGACAACCTGATCCAAAAAGCACCCATTTATTTGGCCGAAGGCAACAACGCCTCACTGCAGTTTCCCATCGAGGGCATATTCCAACTGAAAGTGATCACGCGGTTGGGTTTGGCAGGCAGCACCAGCGGCACGGATTTGCAAGGCATCAACGGCAACCTGTCTGGCTATTACCTTTTGGGCGACGACATCGACGCTTCTGCCACCAGTGCTTGGAATGCTGGCTCAGGGTTCACGCCCATCGGCTCAGACCTGAACCCTTTCACGGGGGTGTTGTTTGGCGGTGGGCACACCATCAGCAACCTGTATATCAACCGCCCCACCGATGACCAAGTGGGTTTATTGGGCAAATCCACGGGTGAGGGTGCATTTGGCATTGGTTTGATCAATGCCAACATCACCGGTGCCAACCATGTGGGTGCTTTGGCCGGTTACAACGCCAGTTCCATTTCGAATGCGTTTGCCACCGGCACCGTTCGGGGCCAGTCCAGCGTGGGGGGTTTGGTCGGCACCTTGGACGGCAACGGCGAAGTGCGCAACAGTTACTCCAAGGCCAATGTATCGGTGTACAACTTTGCCGATGCCGGTGGCCTGATTGGCCTGGTCAATGTGGGCACGGTTTACAAAACCTATGCCACCGGTGCAGTGACCGTGATGGGCTCTGGGGCCTCGTTGGGCATTGGGGGCCTGATTGGCCGCTTGGGCACCGGGGGCAGCACGCCGGTGGACGTGAGCAATGCCGGTTTTTGGGACACCACTTTGTCGGGCCAATCCACCTCGGCGGCAGGCATTGGCTTGGCCACAGCGGCCACCCAGCGCTACAACAATGGCCTGGATCAATTTGACCTCAACCCCAATTACTGGCAAAACTATTACAACAAAACCACGCCCTTGCTGACGACGTTTTTGACCCCCATCACCGTGTATACGGGCAGCGACAGCAAAACCTACGACGGTCAGGCCTACACCAGCAACACCGGTTTCAGCACCTCCATTTCGGTGTCGGGCAGCGACCCTTACTTTTTGGGCGTGGGCGACTACTACTACAAGCAAGGCAGTTCCAGGGTCTCCCCAGTCAATGCGGGCAGCTACAGCATCGTGCCCGACCTCTACAGCAGCGACAACCGGGGCTACAACATCACCGTGGTCAACGGCAGCCTGACGGTCAACCCGGCCGATTTGAGCCTGTCGGGTTCGCGGGTTTACAACGGCAGCACCGCCATGGCCGGGTCCAACTTGACGGCCACCGGGGTCAACGGCGAAACCTTCACCGTCACCGGCAGCGGGGCCAGCGGCAATTTGGCCACCAAACATGTGCAAACCGCCCAGCCCTTGGCCAGCGTGAATGGCTTGAGCTTGGGCACATCGGGCAACGGCGGCTTGAGCAGCAACTACAACAGCTTGAGCACCGCCAATTCGTCGGTGACCATCACCCCCAAGCCGGTCACCCTGACCGCGCCAGTGGCCAGCAAAACCTACGATGCCACCACCGCCTACACGCCCACGGCCAGCGACTTGAGCGCACTGAGCAGCCAACTCGGGGTGGACGGCGACAGCGTGAGCGACATTGGCTTGAGCTTCAACAACAAAAATGCCGCCGCTGGCACCAAGGTGTTGAGCGCCAGCGCGGCCAGCATCAGCGACGGCAATGGCGGCCAAAACTACAGCATCAGCTACGCCAGCAACAGCACCAGCACCATCACCCCCAGGAGTTTGGCGGTCACCGGCCTGAGTGCCACCAGCAAGGCCTACGACGGCACCACCGATGTGAGCTTGAGCGGCACGGCCACGGTCAGCCCCTATGCGGGCGATTCGGTGGCCCTCCAAGCGGGCAGCGCCCAGTTTGCCAGCGCCGCCGAGGCCAGCAATGTGCCGGTGACGGCCAGCGGCTTTCAACTCAGCGGTGCGGATGCGGCCAATTACCAATTGGTCCAACCCACGGGCTTGAGCGCCAACATCACCCCGGTGGACCTGAGCCCCACGCGCATCACCTTGTCGCCATCGATCATGGCCACCCTGAACCGCCAGCAGCTGGCCGGGTTAAGCCCTGAACAAGTGGGTTACTTGAGCAGCGCACAGTTGCTGGCCTTGTCGCCCACCCAAATGACGTACCTCAACCCATCGGTGTGGAGCCGGGTCTCGACCAACAGTGTGGGCAGCTTGACCACCGATCAAATCGCCAGCCTGCCTGCCAGCGCTTGGTCTTATTGGCTGGCCAGCCAAGTGCGCGCCCTCTCGCCCAGCCAGTTGCAAGTGATCAGCGCCAGCCAAATAGCGGGCTGGACCCGCACCCAATTGCAAGCCCTGGACAACAGCCAGTGGACCCAAATGGGCACGTTCATGCGACAAAACTTGATCGCTTCGCAAATCGAAACATTGACACCCAGCCAGGTCGCCAGCTGGTCGCGAACCATCCTCAACGACCTGAGTGACACGCAATGGAGCGGCATCAGCGCGACCCAAATTGCGGGCCTGACGCGCGACCAAATCAGCGCCATGTCCCCTGCCCGCTTGGCCCTGTGGTCCGAGGCCCAGTTGTCGGCCATCAGCACCACCCAAATGTCGTGGATGAGCCTGGAGCAGGTCAACGCCTTGAACAACACCCAACTGCGGGTATTGGCCAACAACGGCCTGTTGCAGTATGTGGTGGGCTATGACATCTCGCGGGTGCAAACCAGCAACACGGCCATGGGCAACACCCAAAGCAGCACCCAACTCAGCCTGTCCAGCAGCGAAACCGCATCGGGCTCATCGGTGAGTGCCACCAGCCTGAGCGCGAGCAGCTTGTCGCGCCAAAGCAGCAACAACCAGGCCTTGATGGTGGTCACCAGCGAGCGCCAAATCAGCCAGTTCAGCAGCCAAGAGGTGCAGTCGCTGAGCGTGGCGCAACTGCGCTTGATGAATGGCACCCAACTCGATGCCTTGGTGCAAAGTCACAGCCGGGCATTGCTGGCCACCCAATGGGCCAGCCTGAGCGCGGCGCAACTGGCCAGCATCTCCCCCACGGTGTGGGCCAGTTTGGGCCGCGAGGTGCTGCAAAGCCTGTCGGCCCAACAACTCAGCTTGTTGACGGTGTCGCAGGTGCAGGCCATGAGCGCCGAACAAATGCAATGGTTGTCGGCATCGCAATTGGTGGTGTTCAATCGGGTGGCTTTGTCGGCGCTGAGTGAAACCCAGTTCAGGGCCTTGGTCAGCAACAAGCTGGCGGCTTTGTCGAGCGAGCAAATCCAATCCATCAGCACCGCCCAGTGGCTGAGTTTGTCGCGCAGCCAAATTCAAAGCCTGACGCTGCAACAAATGCAGTCCTTGAGCGCGGCCCAACTGTCGGCCATGTCCACGGCGCAATGGCAGGCCTTGTCGGCCGAGCAGGTGCAAATGCTGGTGCCACAAAACCTGGTCAGTCTGAATGTGGCGCAACTGGCCATCGTGCTCAAGTGGCTCAACCCCAGCCAAATCAGCGCCTTGGATGTGCGCACCGTGGCCCAGCTCAATGTGCAGCAATTGACCAGCCTGAGCACCCAGCAATGGGGCGCATTACAAGCCAACCAAATCGCTGCCCTGAGCCTGACCCAGCTCAATGCGCTGAGCCCGGCCCAGTTTCGCTCGCTGGGCAGCACGGCCTTGAGCATGCTGTCGGCGCAACAAATCGCGGGCTTGATCCCCGCTATCTTGTCGTCCCTGAGCGTGGTGCAGTGGCAGTCGCTCAGCACCGCCCAATTGCAAGGCTTGCAAAGCAGCCAGTTGGCCGCGCTCAGCGTGGTGCAACTCGAAAGCCTGGGCCCGCGCGTGTTGCAAGCCCTGGCACCGACCCAGCTGGTGGGCCTGAGCCTGGCGCAGTTGCAAGTGGTGCAAGCGGCCAGTGGCAATTGGCCGGTGCTGGCCATGAGCCCGGCCCAAATCGGTGCCATGGGTGTGGTGCAGGTACAAGGCTTGAGCCTGGCCTCGATGGGCTTGCTCACGCCCCAGCAGGTGGCGGCTTTCAGCGCGCTTCAATTGCAGGCCTTGAATTTGGCGCAGTGGCAGGCCATGACCCCGACCCAGCTGGCCGCTTTGCAAGCCCCGCAATTGCTGGCCGTGCCCGCCAACGTGTGGCGCACCTTGAGCCTGAGCCAAGTGGCTGCATTGGGCCCAGAGCAGTGGCGGGCCTTGCCGCCTTCGGTGGTGCGCGCCTTCACCGCCAACCAGTTGCAGGCCTTGTCGCCGAACACCATGGCCGCCATGACCAGCGCGCAATGGAATGCCTTGTCGCTGGAGCAATTGAATGCCTTCACACCCACCCAAGTCGCCGCCATGCCGGTGCAGTGGTTGGGCCAGTTGCAGCCCCAGCAAATTCAGTTGCTCAGCGTGGTGCAAACCGGCGCACTGACACCAGCCCAAGTGGCGGTGCTCAATGGGGCCCAAATTCAAATGCTGAGCGCGGCCCAGTTGGGGGCCCTCAACCCGGTGGCCATAACCCAGTTCAGCACCGCCCAGTTGGCCGCTTTGTCGCCCACCCAATTGACCGCCCTCAAGCCCCAGCAAATCAATGCCCTGACACCCGCGCAACTGCGGGCCTTGGCACCGACGCAGGTGCAAGCCTTGCAGCCCAACCAAATGGCGGCGCTGCAAGCGGTGCAAATCAATGCCTTCACCCCGGCGCAAATCCAGTCGCTCAGCCCAGGCCAAATCCAGGCCTTGGGTCCGGCCCAAATCGTGGCCGTCAGCCCAGCGCAATTGCAGTTGCTCTCACCCGCCCAATGGAGCGGCTTGCGCACCGATGCCGTGCCGGTGCTGGGGCCCGCCCAAATCCAGGCTTTGAGCCCCAACCTGATCGCCTCTTTGAATGGGGCCCAAATCAATGCCTTGCAGCCGCAGCAAATGGGCTTTTTGCTCAACAACCAAGTGGCTGCATTGAGCACCGCCCAAATTTGGGGTTTGAGCAATGCCCAATTGCAAGCGCTGAGCCCGGCCCAAATCAGCGCGATCCGCTCGGTCAACCTGGGCACCTTGCTGCCGCTGTTGAAGGTGGAGCAAATCCAAGGCTTGAGCAAGGTGCAGCTGGCCTCGGTCAACCCCAACCAGGTGCGCCAACTCAACAACGCCCAAGCCCAGGCCTTGCTCAGCGCCCGCTGATCGCATGGTTATCATGCGCCCAGCGCAGCACCGCTGACGGCCTTGCCTGGCTGGCCGCCCCCTCCACCACCCCCACAGAAAGCAAATTGGCCATGATGCACTTTTATTACAACGCCGCCCCCAACCCGATGAAGATCGCCTTGCTGCTGGAAGAGCTGGGCCTGCCCTACGAGGCGCATCCGGTGGACACCCGCAAAGGCGAGCAATTTGCCCCCGACTACCTGCGCATCAACCCCAACGGCAAAGTACCGGCCTTGGTCGATGGCGACACCGTGGTGTTCGACAGCAATGCCATCTTGCTGTACCTGGGCGACAAAACCCAGCAATTTGTGCCCGCCATCAGCGACAGCGCGCAGCGCGGTGCCATGCTCTCTTGGCTGATGTTCATCGCCTCGGGCATTGGGCCTTATTCTGGCCAAGCGGTGCACTTTCGCAATGCCGCCCCCGAGCCCAAAGAGTACGCATTGAACCGCTACGACTACGAGGCGCACCGCCACTGGCAAATCATCGAAGACCGCTTGAGCCACCACACCTACATGCTGGGCGAGAACTACAGCATTGTGGACATGGCGTTTTGGGGTTGGGCGCGCTTGCTGCCCATCGTCACGGGCTTGAAAGACGACACCTGGGCGCGTTACCCCCAAATCAAGCGCTTGATCGATGCCATCAACCAACGCCCCGCTGCGGCCCGGGCCGAGGCCATCAAAACCCGCCACACCTTCAAAGCCGACATGGACGACGAAGCGCGCAAATTCATGTTCCCGCAAAACGAGCGCCTGAAAAAAGCCTGATCCCCTGGGCCCACGAAAAAGCCCCGCCATTTGCATGGCGGGGCTTTGTTTGGGGGGGTGTCAGGCCAGGGCTTTTTTGACCCGCTCGGCGACCATGGGGTAGCGGCGGATGCGCACCCCGGTGGCATCGAACACCGCATTGGCAATGGCCGCTGGGAAACACACAATGGCCGGTTCGCCCGCGCCGCCAATCGGTTTGTCGGGCCGGTTGATCAAGACCAAATCGACTTCGCCGGGCACGTCTTGCAAATTGGCAATGCGGTAGGTGGCCCAGTCCACGCTCTTGACGTGTTTCTCGTCAAAGTGCACCTCCTCGTGCAAGGTGCGGCTGATGCCTTGCATGATTTGGCCCTCCAGCGCGGCACGCACGCCAATCGGGTTGACCATCATGCCGCAGTCGTGGGCAATGCTGACTTTTTTCACCCAAATGCGCCCGGTGCGTTTGTTCACCTCGACCTCGCAGGCCACCGCCGCATAAGAGCCATAGCCGGTGTGCAAGGCCAAGCCCCAACCTGTGGCCACATCGCCTTTGGCCACCGCCTTTTGGCGTTGGGGCCAACCCATGCGCTGGGCGGCCACCTTGACCACCTCGATCTCGCGTGGGTCTTGCAAATGCTGGAGCCGAAAGTCCACCGGGTGTATGCCAGCGGCATGGGCCACCTCGTCGATGAAGCTTTCTTGGCCAAACCGGGTTTGCATCTCTTGCGGCGCGCGCATGTGCGCGGTGCGCATGGGCGAGGCTTCTTGCAAATACGGGGGCACGGTTTCCCACCAGTGCACGTGGTTGTTGAACTTGTAGCTTTCTTCCGGCACGTTGAAGTTGTAGGCATTCCACTTTTTGTGGCCGGTGAGCATGCCCACCAGCACATGCTCGGGGCTTTCACCGGTGAAGCGCACGTCCCAGCCGTTGAAGCCCTTGGCCTTGAACAACCAGCCGTTGACTTGGTTGTTGGCATCCAAGCCCGCTTTGAGGCTGATGACCGCCGCCGGGGCTTTGGGGTCCCAGGCCGTGCCCTCTTCGCGCGACCACTGCATGCGCACCGGGCGGCCAAAGGCCTGGGAGAGCAATGCGGCCTCGTAGGGGGCTTCGTCGCCATCGCTGCGGCCATATGAGCCCGCACCGTGCATCCACTTGACCTGCACATTCTCGGGCGGCAATTGCAAGAACTTGGCGATGCCCATGCGCAAAAAGTGTGGCTTTTGGGTGTCGGCCCAAATTTCCACCTTGTCGCCGCGCACATCGACCACGCCGCACGACGGGCCAATGCGGGCATGCGACTGAAACGCGCACTCGTATTCGGCCTGGATGAGCTTGGCCGCTTGGCCCAAGGCGGCCAGGGTGGGTTTTTCGTCCCAGGCTTTTTTACCGCCAAACATGGGGATGGCATTGGCAGCCGTTGGGGTGGCGTTGCGGATGTATTCATACACCTTTTCCTCGCCACCGGTGAAGGGGCCGGGCACATCCGACCACTTGACCTTGAGGCTGCGCGAGGCCCGCACCGCATTCCACTCGGTCTCGGCCACCACTGCCACAAAACCGCCTTTGACAAACGACTTGGCCCCTTTGATGTGGGCGATGGATGCCTCGTCCACGCTCAGCGGTTGGGCACCCGCCACAGGGGGCCGCACCGCGCGGGCGTGCAACAAGTTATCGGGGCGGATGTGGGCGGTGTAATGCTCTTTGGCCCCGACCTTGAGGGCAATGTCTTTGCGCTTGAAGCCCTTGCCCACCAGTTTGTATTGCGCTGGGTCCTTGGGTTTGGCCTTGCCGTTGACATTGAGGGTATTGCCAATTTGCTTGTTCCAGTCCATCGGGGTGGCAAAGTCTTTGCCACCAATCAGCTCGGCATAGGTGACCGATTTGCCGGGGTCGGCCAGGGCAAACACCCGCCCGTTGTCCACCGTCAAAGCGGCGGCATCCACGCCCAACCTGAGCGCTGCGGCCTCGACCAATACGCGGCGCGCCTCGGCGGCGGCATTGCGCAGGGGCACCGCACCCAGGCGCAAACCGGTGCTGCCGCTGCCGCCACCTTGGTTGGGCGACAAACGGGTGTCGCCCATGGTCACATGGACTTTGTCCAGGGCCACGTCGAGTTCATCGGCCACGATCTGGGCCACCGCCAGGTCAATGCCTTGGCCGCAGTCCATCTTGCCAAAATTGGCCACCACATTGCCGTCGGCGGAAATGCGGATCCAGGTGTCGAGCGCCGTCGGTGGCGGACCCACCAACACCGGTGCAGCCGCTTGGACGGCGGCATCGCCCACCATGACGGCCCCAGACGCCCCCACCACCAAGGCGGCTTGGGATTGCAAAAAATCTCGGCGGTTCAAGTTCAATGTGTCCATGTTCATCCCCTCAGGCTTTGGCCGTGGCCATGTTGTCGCGGGCTTTTTTGACGGCGCGCAGGATGGCGATTTGGGTGCCACAGCGGCACTGCACATTGGCAAAGCCCTGTTGAATTTGGGCATCGGTGGCCTTGGGGTTTTTCTCCAGCAAGGCCACGGCATGCATGACCCAGCCGTTGGCGCAGTAGCCGCACTGGGCGGCCTGCTCTTCCACGAAAGCGGCTTGCACCGGGTGCAGTTGCCCGTTTTTCTCCAAACCATCCAGGGTGCGGATGGCTTTGTTGCCCACCGCTGCAGCGGGCAGCACGCACGAGCGCATGGGCTGGCCATTGACCAGCACGGTGCAGGTGCCGCACTGGGCCACGCCACATCCAAAACGCGGGCCTTTGAGCTTGAGCGCATCGGTCAGCGCATACAACAAGGGTTCGTCTTTTTCGGCCTGAACAGCGCGCACGGCGCCATCCACATGGAGCTGATAGGTGGGCATGGTTTCTCCTTTGATGCTGCGACCGATATTCACCCCTTTGATCGGCTTTCTCATTGGGATAAACCCAAACGCGCCAGCGGTCGCGGCCCCAAATCGGTCACCCAAGCGACAACGCCCAGCCCATGCCCTTGGGTGGCCCCAGCGGCCTGAACCCAGGGTACATGCGGTTGACGCTGTCTGGGCGGGTGGCTAGCATGCTTTGCAGTCAAAACCATTCAGCGAGTCAAACCCATGAAGCCTGTTTTTCGTTTCACCCAAACCCTGGCCTTGGCCGCACTGGGTTTTTGCAACCTGGTTTGGGCGCAAGCCGCCTACCCCGACCGCACCATCAGCTTGGTGGTGCCATTTGCCGCAGGCGGCCCCACCGACGTGGTGGCCCGCATGCTGGCCATCCCCATGGGCAAGTCGCTGGGCCAAACCGTGGTGGTGGAAAACACCTTGGGCGCGGGCGGTACCTTGGCCTCGCAGCGGGTGGCCCGCTCGGCCCCCAATGGCTACACGGTGCTGATCCACCACACCGGCATGGCCACGGCACCGGCCTTGTACAAACGGCTGGGCTTTGACCCGCTGAAAGACTTTGAGTACATCGGCCAGGTGGTCGATGTGCCCATGACCTTGCTGGGCCGCAAAGACTTCCCGGCCAATAACTTCCAAGAACTGCTCACCTATATCCGGGCCAACAAAGACAAGGTCTCGCTGGCCAATGCCGGTTTGGGGGCGGTGTCGCATTTGTGCGGGCTGATGTTCATGAGCCAAGTGGGGGTGGACCTGACCACCGTGCCCTACAAAGGCACCGGACCGGCCATGAACGACTTGCTCGGCGGGCAGGTTGATTTGTTGTGCGACCAAACCACCCAAACCGTGCCCATCATCAAAGAAAACCGCGTCAAGGCCTATGGCGTGACCACCCTGACTCGCCTGCCCAGCCTGGGCCAACTGCCCACCTTGGACGAGCAAGGCCTCAAAGGCTTTGAGGTCAAGGTCTGGCACGGCATGTATGTGGCCAAGGGCACGCCCGCACCCATCATCGAAAAAATCAACACCGCTTTGCGCTATGCACTGCAAGACAGCCAGGTGCGCCAACGCCTGGCCGACCTGAGCTCTGACGTGCCCGCGGCCGACAAACTCACGCCCAAGGGCTTGCAAACCCACTTGGAAGCCGAGATCAAAAAATGGACCCCCGTGATCCAAAAAGCCGGCATTTACGCCGACTGATGTTTGCCCTTCAACCCAACCCACACACCCCATGGCACGCCGATTTGTAGACCTCTCGATTTACCTTGAAAACGATGTGTTGAGCGACCCGCCGGGCTACGCCCCGCAAATCAAATACCTCAACCACGAGCATACCTACGAGCAAATCAAACCGTTTTTTCCGGGGCTGGAGAAAAAGGACTTGCCCGATGGGGAAGGCTGGGCGATTGAGATGATCCAACTCACCACCCACAACGGCACCCATTTGGACGCGCCCTACCACTTCCACTCCACCATGGACAAGGCGCTGGGCGACAAACGCGCGGCCACCACGATTGACGAAGTGCCGCTGGAATGGTGCTTTCAGCCCGGTGTGAAACTGGACTTTCGCCACTTTGCCGACGGCTATGTGGTCACCGCCGAAGACGTGCAAGCCGAGTTGGCCCGCATTGGCCACCAGCTCGCACCGCTGGAGATCGTCATCATCAACACCAGTGCAGGCCAGCGCTACGGCAACAACGACTACGTCAGCAGCGGCTGCGGCATGGGCTATGAGGCCACCATGTATTTGCTCGAACGCGGCGTGCGCTTGACCGGCACCGATGCCTGGAGCTGGGACGCGCCATTTGTGCACACCGCCAAAAAATACGCTGAGAGCCAAGATGCCAGCCTGATCTGGGAGGGCCACAAGGCCGGGCGCGACATTGGCTATTGCCACATTGAAAAACTGCACAACCTGGAAGTGCTGCCCCCATCGGGCTTTTACATCAGCTGCTTTCCCCACAAAATTCGCGGCGCATCGGCCGGATGGACGCGGGCGGTGGCAATTTTTGACGATGCCTTGATGGGCTCCTGAGCGCATCGCTCAGCTTTTGGAGATCACCCATGGCCAACCCTGTTTCCATCGCCAACCCTGTCATGGCGCGCATGCGCGCGGGCCAACCCGCTTTGGGCATGACGGTGCGCTTGGGCCATTCGGGCGACATCATTCGCATTGCCAAAGCCACGGGCCACGACTTTGTGTTCATTGATGTCCAGCATTCGCTGTTCAACCTGGAGACCATTGGCCACATGGCCCAAGTGGCACTGGGCTGCGACATTGCCGCCCAGGTGCGGGTGCGCAGCGTGGACGACCCCAATGTGTCGGTCTACCTCGACAACGGCGTGACCGGCATCGTGTTTCCCGACGTGAACAACGCCCAAGAGGCCCAACGCGCGGTCAACGCGGCCAAGTTCGCTCCGATTGGCAAGCGCTCGGTGTGCGGGGGGTATCCGCATTTCGACTATGCCGCCGTGCCACTGACCCACAGCGTTCCGGCCCTGAACGATGCCGCCTTGGTGGTGTGCATGATCGAAACCGTGGAAGGCCTGCGCAATGTCGAGGCGATTGCCGCAGTGCCCGGTGTGGACGTGATCCATGTGGGCAGCAACGACTTGTTGGTCAACATGGGCAAGCCCGGGCAATTTGACGACCCCGAGATCATTGCCGCGCAAGAACGCGCCATTGCAGCGGCCAAAGCCCATGGCAAATTTGCTGGCATCGGTGGCAACCGCGATGTGCAGCGCCAGGTCAAGGCCATTCAAAAAGGTTGCTTGTATGTGACCACGCAAACCGACATTGGTTTTTTGAGCGCAGCCGCCAACCAATGGACGCGCGGCGTGCGCGACGCGCTGGGCAGCAACCCCGCCTGAGGCCTGCCATCGACACCCCATACCCCTGCGCCCACCCTGTGCCCGCACAGGCCTGCGACTGCCATGTGCATGTGTTTGGCCCGTTTGAGCGCTTTCCCTTGTGGGCAGATCGGGCATACACACCTGGGCCTGCTTCGATCGAAGACCTGATGGCCTTGCACCAGCGCCTGGGCATGGGCCGCGTGGTGGTGGTACAGGCCTCGCCCCAAGGCAGTGACAACCGCTGCACCGTCGATGCCTTGCAACGCATGAATGCCTTGGGCCACGGCGCACGCGGCGTGGCCGTGATCGACGCGCACACCAGCGACAGCGAGCTGCAAGCCATGCACCAAGCCGGCGTGCGCGGTGTGCGAGTGAACTTGGAGTCGGCAGGTTTGCACGACCCGCAGGTGGCCAAGCGCATGATGCAAGCGGCCGCACAGCGCGTGGCCCCTTGGGGCTGGCATGTGCAAACCTACACCACCTTGGACGTGATCGCCTCCCTGCACGACACCTTGATGGCCTTGCCCACGCCCGTGGTGATCGACCATTTTGGCCGTGCCACGGCCGCCAAGGGCGTGGCACAAGCCGGTTTTGCGGCCTTGTTGTCCTTGGTGGAATCGGGCCAGGCCTGGGTCAAGCTATCGGCCGCGCACCGCATCTCTGAGCTGCCCGACTGCGAGGATGCACAGGCCATCGCGCAAAGCCTGATTGCCGTCCGCGCGGACCGCATGCTGTGGGGCACCGACTGGCCCCACCCCGGCGCATGGCCCGGCGCGCCGCGCCAGCGCGAAGCCATTGAACCGTTTCACCCCATCAACAACGCACGGGCCTTGCAGCGCTTGAGCGAATGGACCACGGCCGAGCAATGGCAAGGCATCTTGGTGGACAACCCGGCGCGTTTGTATGGGTTTGGCGGTTGACCGCGCCCTGGACTTTGTTCAACGGCAGCAGGGCTTCATTCCCACCCAGCCAGTCACAGATCCAGCCACTCGCAAATGGGTTTCCATTGCAGTAGGTCTTTGTCGACCTTGGAGGGGGCGATGTCAAACATCGACAGGCCGTGGGCGGCCAAGTGGACGTAGTACTGGGTGTCGCGCAGGTAGCTGATGACGGGAATGTCCAAGGTGGCGGTGAACTCGCGCAATTTGCCCGCCGAGATGGTGCGGGGGTCGACCCGCATGCCCACGATGCCGAGTTCGGTTTGTTGCTGGTGGGCCAACACGCGCAGCTTTTTCAAAAACTCGTGGGTGGCGAACATGTCAAACACGCTGGACTGCAGGGGCACCAACACCTTGTCGGCCTTGGAGATGAGGTTTTTCAAGCGCCATCCATCCACCCCGCCAGCGGTATCGACCACCACATGGGTGGTGCCCTTGGGCGGCTTGGCATTGATCACCAGGTCGGCTTGCAAGTCCCAGGTTCGGATTTTGGGCAAGGTGTCGGGGCGCAGGGTCAGCCAGTGGCGCGATGACTGCTGGGCATCGGTGTCACCCAACATGACTTGGTGGTTTCTTGACGCAAAATAGCCCGCGATGTTGGTCGACAAGGTGGACTTTCCAACGCCACCCTTGGGATTCACAACCACCACAATTGTCATTTTTAAAATCGCTCAACAAAACATGCTTGGTCCATTTTACGGGTTGACACCCGGCCACCTACAAAGCTTTACACCTGTTGCACGGTTGCACACCGGCTTGCAACGCGCCTGGTGGGCGGGTCGCCGCTGGGCATGGACAGGCCTGGCGGTTGGGGCCTTGGCCCTGGGCCATTCGGCGCAGGCCCAAAGCAGCGGCGCATTCCCCAACCGGCCCATCAAATGGGTGGTGCCGTTTGCCGCCGGGGGTTCGGGCGACACCATCGCCCGCTTGCTGGCCGAGCGTTTGGGCGCGGCCCTGGGCCAACCGGTGCTGATCGATAACCGGGGCGGCAACGGCTCGGTGCTGGGCACGGAGGTGGCGGCCAAAACCCCCGCCGACGGCCACCACTGGTTGCTCAGCAATGGCGCGGCCATCACCACCGGCCCTTTGATGGGCCAAGTCACCAGCTACCGGCCCTTGGAAGATTTTGTGCACGTCAGCCTGATTGGCAGCTTCACCAATGCCTTGATCGTGCGCCAAGACCACCCGGCGAAAAACCTGCAAGAGTTTTTGGCGCTGGCGCGCAGCCAAGCCAATAAGTTGAGCTACGGCTCGGCCGGCGTGGGATCGGCTGGTTTTTTGACCGGCGAAATGCTCAAACAACTGGCCCAGGTGCAAATGGTCCACATCCCCTACAAAGGCTCAGGCCCGGCCTTGAACGATTTGCTGAGCGGGCAAACCGATGCCATGTTCAATGCCTTGATTTCTTCGGCACCCCACATCCGCAGCGGCAGGGTGCGGGCCCTGGCCATCACAGCGGCGGCACGGGATGCCGAATTTCCCCAAGTGCCCACCTTGTCCGAGGCCGTGCCCGGGGCCGTGGGAGATGCCTGGTTTGGTTTGTCGGTCCCGGCCAAAACACCCCCCGCCGTGGTCGAGCGCTTGCACCAAGAAATGGACAAGCTGCTCAAAACGCCCGAGGTCAAAGCCCGCCTGACCGAGCTGGGCCTGGTGACCCAAAACCTGGGGCCCCGCGGTTTTCAGGCTTTTTTGCAGGCCGAAAACAAAAAATGGGGCCCCATCATCCGCGCGGCCCACATCAAAATCGAATGAGCGGACAGGCCGTCAATCGATGGCGGCCGATTCGCGCAACCCGGTGATCATCGATGTGTTGAGCAAGTGCGCTTTGTGCAGCACTGGATCGTCGGCTTTGCGCTGCAACTCTTGCAATGCCGCACGGCGCTTGGCCATGTCGCGCTCTTGCATGCGGGCGCGGTTGCGGCCCGATTGCTCCAGCACATGGGCGATCGCGATGGGGCGGCGCTGGCGCTCGTAGCGCTGCAAGCCTTCGATGGGCCCGCCTTGCCAAATGTCGCGCAGTTTTTCGCTCAGGTTGAAGGCATCGTGGATGCCGCCGTTCATGCCCATGCCGCCGCTGGGGCTGTTGAGGTGGGCGGCATCGCCCACCAAGATCACCCGGCCCACCACGTATTGCTGCACCACCCGTTGGTGGATGCGGTAAGGCCGCACCTCCAGCACCGGCTGCGCTGCCGCTCCGGGGGCAATGCGCTGGAGTTTGTCCAGCACCGAGGCCATGCCCACCGCCTCCTCCATGCTTTGGCCTTCATCCGGGTACAGGCTGACCCGCCACAGGTGCTTGAGGCGCAACAAGCTGAAGGTGCCCGATGCGCTCCAGCAGTAGTTGATGTAGGCCAACTGCGGCAAGTGCTCGTGAAACGGGAAATGCGTGGTCGCCAAGATGGTGGTCTCGGGGAAGGTGTGGCCCTCAAAAGACAGGTCCAGTTGTTTGCGCACCTGGCTGCGCCCGCCATCGGCACCGACCAAAAAAGCACCGCGCAGGCTTTGGTCTTCTCCTTCGGGCGTGGTGTAGCGCACATGAACATGGTCTTCAAACTGCTCAAACGACACCAAGGAGTGGCCCATGCGCACCTGCACATGGGGCAGATCGCGGGCGATTTGCGCCAACAACAATTCCGACAAACGCCATTGCTCGCATTGCAAGCGGTAAGGGTGGGCTGTTTCGCCTTGCAACACCGAGAGGTCAAATTGGGCAAACTCACCGGTGGCATGCATGCGCACCTGCCAGGTGGGCGCGACCAAGCCTTGGTGGATCAGCGCTGGGGTGATGCCATATTCATCCAGCATGTCCAAGGTGGGCGGGTGAAAGGTCGAGGCCCGCAGATCGCGGCTGACCTGAGCATCGGCCTCCAACACCACGCAAGGAATGCCCCAGTGGCCCAATCGCAAAGCCAGCACCAAACCCACCGGCCCTGCGCCAGCGATGATGATGGGCAAAGATTTGGAAGCGGTCATGTATCCGTCACCAAACCCATGGCCTGGGCACGCGCGGCCCAATCGGTGGCGGTGAGCCATGGGCGCAGGTCTCGGTGCCGGGTATCCACCACCGAAGTGGTTTGCCACATCAGGGCCAACATGCTGGACAACACAGGTGGGCCTGCGCCCTGCCCTTGCCGCAAGATGGCCTGCAAACTGGGCATGCCGGTGCCCAGCATCAACACCGCATCGGCACCCGATGCCCGCAAATGCCCCAGGGCCTGGGCGGCGGCATCGGCACCCGTGGTGTAAATGGCATGAAAGCCGTCTGAAGCCGTGGCCACTGGCTGCACTTGCACCACCTCAAAACCATGGGACTGCCAGTAAGCCACGCTGGCTTCGGTCAGGTCGCTGGGGTATGGCGAGGCCAAGGCCAAGCGGCGCGCTTTCAATTGCTGCAAAGCCTGCACCACGGCCTGACCCGCAGTCACCACCGGAATGCCCAAACGCTGCGACCAATGCGCCACCCATTGCGCCTCGGCTTCTCGGCCCAGCAAATACGATGAACCGGTGCAGGCCAGGGCCAGCACTGACAAAGGCGCATTGGCAAACTGGGCCAGCGTGGGCGACAAATCGCCAAAGTAGTCGCGCAGCCGCTGCATCAAATCGGGCGCGGCGCTGACCAATCTGCCGTTGATGAGGGAAAAGCCCTTGGGCAGCAAAGCCCAGGCTTCGGGCTCCACCGTGGTGTTGGCCTGCGGGGTCAGCAGGCCCACCAAACCGTGGGGGGCATAGGCAATGGACATGGGGAAATGGCTAAGGCTGGGTCAGGAAAAAAAGCCCCTGCTAGCCCAGCAGCGCGGCCAAAAATTGCTTGAGTTCGGGGCTTTGGGGTTGGGTGAACAACTGCTCGGGCGGGCCTTGCTCATGCACCCGGCCCTGGTGCATGAAGATCACCCGGTGGCTGACCTTGCGGGCGAAATTCATTTCGTGGGTGACCATGAGCAAGGTCATGCCCTCGCGCGCCAGCGACTCCACCACGGCCAACACCTCGCCCACCAACTCGGGGTCCAGGGCCGAGGTGATTTCGTCGCACAACAAAATGCCCGGCTCCATGGCCAAGGCGCGGGCAATCGCCACCCGCTGCTGCTGACCGCCCGAGAGTTGGTCGGGGTAGGCATCGAATTTTTCGGCCAAACCCACCCGCGCGAGCAATCGCTCGGTCAAGGCGCGCCGCTGGGGCTCGGGCAACTGCTTGACCAAGCCGGGCGCGAGCATGATGTTTTGGCCCACGCTCAAATGGGGAAACAAATTGAAGGACTGAAAAATCATGCCCACTTGCTGGCGCAAAGACCGCATGGCCTTCGGATCGTTGTAAACCAAGGCTTGGCCGTTGACCTGCAAGTGACCATGTTGAAAAGTCTCCAAGCCATTGATACAGCGCAACAAGGTGCTTTTGCCCGAGCCGCTTTTGCCAATGATGGCGATGACTTCTCCCGGGCTGACATCGAGGTCGATGCCCTTGAGCACCTCGTTGTCGCCAAAAGACTTGCGCAGGCCTTGGATGCGGATGGCGGCTTGGGTTTCAGTGGCTGTGGGCATGGAATCGGCTTTCCAGGGAACGGGCATAGCGGCTGATGGGGTAACACAGGGCAAAGTACAGCAAGCCGACCATGCTGTAGACCACAAAGGGCTTGAAGGTGGCATTGGTGATCATGGTGCCGGCCTTGGTGAGTTCGACAAAACCAATCACCGAGGCCAGGGCCGTGCCCTTGACCACTTGCACCAAAAACCCCACGGTGGGTGGAATGGCCACCCGAGCGGCCTGGGGCAAGATGATGTGGCGCAGTTGCTCACCAAAATTCAGCGCCAGGCTTTTGGCCGCCTCCCATTGGCCCTGCGGAATGGACTTGACACAGCCGTGCCAAATTTCAGTCAAAAAAGCGCTGCTGTAGAGCGTCAGCGCGACCGCCGCCGAGGTCCAGGCCGAGGTGTCCCAGCCCAGCAAGGCCAGGCCAAAGTAGGCCAAAAACAATTGCATCAACAAGGGGGTGCCCTGGAACAATTGCACATAAGCGCCGACCGCTTTTTGCAAGCCCACCGATGGCGTGGTGCGCGCCACCAACAAGGCCAAACCGACCAAACCGCCGCCGACAAAGGCGATCAAGGACAGCACCACCGTCCAACGCGCGGCCAGCAACAGGTTGCGCAAAATGTCCCACAGGGAAAACTCAACCACGCCGACCTCCCCACAACCAGCGCCGACCCAAGGCGTTGAGCACAGCGCGGGTGGCCATCGACAACAACAGGTACAAAGCGGTGGCGATGATGAAGGCCTCAAAGGCGCGGAAATTGCGGCTCTGGATCAAGTTGGCCGCGTAGCTGAGTTCTTCGGTGGAAATTTGCCCGCACACCGCAGAGCCCAGCATGACGATGATGATTTGGCTGACCAGTGCAGGCCACACCCGTTGCAAGGCGGGCGGCAGCACCACATGGATGAAGGTTTGTGCGCGGCTCAAGGCCAAACTCTGTGCCGCCTCGATCTGACCGCGTGGCGTGGCCTCGATGCCAGCGCGCACGATTTCAGCCGAATAAGCCCCCAAATTGACCACCATGGCGATCACCGAGGCCCATTCGGCCGACAAACGCACCCCGGCCATGGGCAAGCCGAAAAAGATGAAAAACAACTGAACAATGAAGGGCGTGTTGCGGATCAACTCCACATACGCCGCCACCAGGGGCTTGAGGCCCGCTGGGCCTTGGGTGCGGACCCAGGCGCAAACCACGCCCAGCCACACGCCCAAGGTGGCCGACACCGCGGTCAAGCCCAGCGTCCAGGCCACGCCTTTGGCCAACAAAGGCCATTCGGTCCATACGGCCGCAAAGTCCAGTTGAATGCCCATGGGAAAGGCCTCTTAGCCCAGCGTTCAGTCCGGCAGTTGACCGGCGCTGCGGCCCAACCACTTTTGCGCCATCTTGTCGATGTCACCGGCTTTTTTGGCATCGGCAATGATGGCATTGACCCGGGTGCGCAAAGCATCTTCACCCTTGGCCACGCCAATGAAGTTGGGGCTGTCTTTGAGCAGCAATTTGTACTCGGCATTGAGCTGGGGGTTCTTTTGGATCATGTTGCCCGCCACCGATGCACCAGTGGCCAGCAATTGGGTTTGGCCCGAGGCAAAGGCCGACACGGTGGCGTTGTTGTCTTCAAAGCGCTTGATGTCGGTGCCCGCAGGCGCGACCTTGCCCAGCTCTTGGTCTTCGATGGCACCCCTGGTGACCGCGATGGTTTTGCCTTTGAGGTCATCGAAGGTTTTCACGTTCAGGGTTTTGGACCCGTAAATGGCCTGGAAAAAGGGCGAATATGCCACGGTGAAATCAATCACTTTTTCGCGCTCGGCGTTTTTGCCCAAGGTGGAGATGACCAGGTCGGCTTTTTTGGTTTGCAAATAAGGAATGCGGTTGGCGCTGGTGACCACCACCAACTCCACCTTGACACCCATCTTGGCACCAATGTAGTTGGCCATATCGATGTCCAAGCCCTGGGGTTGCAAATCGGTGCCGACAAAGCCATAGGGCGGGAAGTCGGTGGGGATGGCGATTTTGATCAGCTTGGCTTTTTGGATGTTGTCCAGGGCCGTTTGTGCATGGCTGCTGACGGCAAAGGGCAGGCACACAGCGGCCAAGGCGGTGGTGATCCAGATGCGTTTGTTCAATTTCATGGTGTTGCTCCAAAGGTGGGTGAAGTCATCGATGACGCGAAATGCGTGCCACGTGTGCCGCAGTTGTATACAACTTTACCGCATCATCCCGGTGCCCCTTTTGGGCTGGCCATGGGACCGTCCTGCATTTGGTGCATGCGCCGCACCAAATGGGTGCCGCCGCATGCAGCGCTGGCCACGGCTCGCATGCGACACTGCGGCGATCAATGGACGGAGGGAATTCACATGGGCATGTTTCACAACCGAGTGGCTTGGGTCCATGGGGCGGCCGGGGCCGTGGGCTTGGCCTGCGCGCAAAGCCTGGCTCAGGCCGGGGCCACCGTGGTTTTGTCGGGGCGCGATGCGCCCAAGTTGCAAGCGGCCTTGCAGCAGGTCAGTGGCCGGGCGCATGCGGTTGGCGTGGACATCAGCGACCGGGCTGCGGTGTTTGCAGCGGCCGATGCCATCGAGCAAACCCACGGCCACATTGACATATTGGTCAACTCGGCGGGGGTCAATCCGCCACAACGGCATTGGAAAGATTTGTCGTTTGAGGATTGGCAAAACTCGGTGGATGTCAACCTCACCGGCTTGTTCAACACCTGTCAAGCCAGCTTGCGCGGCATGCGCCAGCGGCAAGATGGGGTGATCATCAACATTGCTTCTTGGGCCGGGCACTTTGCCGCTTACTTTGCCGGGCCTGCCTACGCCTCCACCAAGCGGGCGGTGCTGGCGCTGACCGAAACCATCAACATGGAGGAATGCATCCACGGCATCCGGGCCACGTCCATATCACCGGCGGGCATCGACACACCGCTGCTGGACAAGCGGCCGGTCCAACCGACAGCGGCCATGCGGGCCACCTTGCTCAAGCCCGCCGATGTGGCCGATATGGTCACCCATGTGGCGGGCCTGCCTTCGCATGTGTGCATCAACGACATCTTGATGAGCCCGCGCATGAACCTGCCCTACTTGGGCGAATTGGAAACCGCCAAGCGGCCCCCGGCTCAGACCAACTGAACGCCCACCGCGCCCAACACACCGAAATCGCAGCGCACCGTTTGACCCGGCGCGATGGGCACGGGCGTGACGCAGGTGCCGGTGATGACCCAGTCGCCCGCGCGCAGCTGGTCGCCGTGGTCGCACAGCTCTTGGGCCAACCAGGCCAGGGCCCAGCGCGGGTCGCCCAGCACATTGGCACCCCTCCCCTGGGCCACCGTGTGGCCATCGATGGCCACGCTGACCGCATGGCCAGCAAAGTCCCAACGCTGCACATCCACCTGGGCCAGGGGGCCCATGACCACGTCGCAAGCGCAGGCAAAGTCGGCGATCAAACTGGCCTCGCCCATGCGGGCAAAGTCGGCAAAGCGCGAGTCGGGCAACTCGATCGCCAGGTGCACCGCAGCCACGGCGCTGAGCACCTCTTCCAAGCTGAGTTTTTGGCCCGCTGCGGCACTGACATCGCGCCCCATGCGAAACGCAAACTCAGCCTCCGCCACCCGCATGCGGTTGCGTTGGATGTCCACCGCTGCGCCATCGGCATGGCAGCGCTCGCGCATGAGCCTGCCCGCCAGCGGCGCGCTGACCCCGATGTGTTGCTGACCGGCCAGGCTGGTGGCCGCAATTTTCCAGCCCAGGTGCTGGCCTTGGGCCTTTGAAAAAAATGCGTTTTGCACCGGATAAGCCCATGCGCGGTCGCGGGGCTGAACGGCTGACGGCCAGGCCGCCAAGGTGCTGCGGTTTTGCCAGGCTTGGCGCAAGCATTCAGCGGCGATGGGCGCGTCTGAGGGGGTGGGTGGTTGCATGGCGGGTGGGAAAACCAGATGGGATGGGCAGTAGATTATTGGCGATACTCCGGCCAGGTTCACACACAGGTCCACAGATGTTCATTTTGAAAAATATCCAACGCGGTGCGGTGCTTGGCTTGCTGGCGGCCATGGCCTTCACAGCGCCCATCACCAGCAGCGCGCAAGACTACCCCAACAAGCCCATTAAATTTGTGGTGGGTTTTCCGCCTGGGGGCAGCTCGGACATCATCACCCGGCTGATCGCGCAAAAACTCTCAGAGCGGCTCAACCAAGCCGTGGTGGTGGAGCAAAAAGTCGGGGCCACCGGTTTGATCGCCAATGACTTTGTGGCCAAGTCCCCGCCCGACGGCTACAACATGGTGTTGCTCACCGGGGGGCACCCGGTGTCGGCCGCGGTGATGAACAAATTGCCCTACGACCCGGTGAAAGACTTTGGCCTGGTCTCCACCATCATCGCCTACCCGATGGTGATCAGCGTGGCGCAGGACTCGCCGATCAAATCTTTGCCCGACTTGCTGGCCCGCGCCAAAGCGCAACCGGGCAAGATGAGTTTTTCGTCGGCTGGCGTGGGCAGCTTGCAGCACCTGACCGGTGAATGGGTGGCCAGTGAGGCCGGGGTGTCGATGCTGCATGTGCCCTTCAAAGGCGCGGGACCGGCCATGGTCGAGCTGCTCGGTGGCCGGGTGGACGTGATGATCGAGACCAGCACCTTTGCCTTTGGCCAAATCCGGGGCGGCAAGGTGCGCGGCTTGGCCTCGACCGCATCCACCCGCTCGCCCCTGATGGCCGACTTGCCCACCGTGGCCGAAACCCTGCCGGGCCTGGACTTCAGCTCTTGGCTGGGCCTGGCCGTGTCACCTGGCACCCCCGCAGCGGTGGTGGACAAAATCAACCGCGAGTTGCGGGTGATTTTGGAGATGGACGATGTGAAAAAACGCTTTGCCGAATTGGGTGGAACGCCCATTCCCTCCACACCCGCCCAAATGCGCGAGCGCATCGAGCGCGAAATGGGGGTGTGGAAGCGCATCGTCGAGATGAAAAAAATCGAGCGCCAATGAGCCCAGCCTGCACCTGACCCAGCCCCCAGCACCATGGCCAAACCCCCCATACCCAACGCCCAACTGACCCACTTTGGTTTGTACTGCCAAGACCTGCAAGGCATGGTGGATTTCTACCAGGCCACCCTGGGCTTGGTGCAAACCGATGGTGGCGAGTATTTCGCGGGCGGTCAGATCGTGTTTTTGAGCCGCAACCCCCAAGAGCACCACCAACTGGTGTTGGCCTCTGGCCGGCCCGAGGACTCTGGCTTTTCGCCCATCAACCAAATTTCTTTCAAGGTGGATTCGCTCGAAGACCTGCGCACGTTTTACGCTCAGTTGCGCAAGGCCCAGGTGCAAATCCAGCGCACCATCAGCCACGGCAATGCCTGGAGCATTTACCTGTTTGACCCCGAGGGCAACCGGGTTGAGTTGTACACGCCCTCGCCTTGGTATGTGACCCAACCCTTTGCCGTGCCGATTGACCTGGCCGAGCCCGCCGCCAAGCTCTTGGCCGATACCGAGGCCTTGGTGCGCGACAACCCCAGCAAACTGCCCATGCAAACCTGGTCAGAGCAGTTGCAAAAGCGCTTGCAAAGCTGAGGGCGCGCGTTTCAGTCGACCGCTTCAGTCGACCGTTGCACCCGACTGTTTGACCACCGCCGTCCAGCGGTCAATTTCTTGCTTGAAAAAGGCCGAAGCCTCGGCCGGTGTGTTGGCCACGATGTCAAAGCCTTGGGCGTTGAAGCGCTGGGTCACATCGGCCGAGCGCAAGCCCTTGGCCATGTCGGCATGCAGCTTGGCGATGATCTCTTTGGGCGTGCCCTTGGGGGCTGCAAAGGCCTGCCAAGAGGTGACATCGAAGTCGGCCAAACCGCTCTCGATCATGGTGGGCACCTGGGGCAATTGCGGCATGCGGTTTTTGGAGGTCACGGCCAAGGCCTTCATCTTGCCTGCGCGGATGTAAGGCACGACCGTGCCAAAGTTTTGGAACGAGGCTTCGATGTTGCCCGCCATGATGTCGGTTTGCGCCGCTGCCCCGCCACGGTAAGGGATGTGCACCCCAAAGGACTGGGTTTGGATTTTGAACATCTCGGCCGACAAATGGTCGCTGGAGCCCGAGCCCGATGAACCATAAGACACCTTGCCCGGGTTTTTGCGCGCGTAATCGATGAACTCTTTGAGGTTGTTGGCGGGAAATTGCGGCGGGGTGATCAACACATTGGGGGTGCTCACCGCCACGGTGATGGGCTCCAAATCGCGCATCACGTCGTAGCGCGGGTTTTTGTACAAGCCCATGTTGATGGCAAAGGTGCCGATCGAACCGACCATGATGGTGTAGCCATCGGCGGGCGACTTGACCAGGGCCTCGGCGGCCACGCTGCCATTGGCACCGGGCCGGTTCTCCACCAAGGTCACGTAACCGGCCTCGTTGAGTTTTTGCGCCACGGCCCGGGCCACGATGTCGCTGGTCCCGCCCGCCACAAAAGGCACCAAAATGCGCACCGGTTTGTTGGGATAGGGCTGGGCCCAGGCAGACATCGCCCCCAAAAGAAGCGCCCCAAGGCAAAGACGTCGGGTGGTGTTCATCATGTGGATCTCTCTTTCGGTGTGCATCCTCACACAGGGTGGCGGCACGGACAAGGGTTAAACCCCGCAAACAAGGGCAAACCCCAGGTGCTTGCCGGGGCATTTATGCTCTTGCCCGGGGGCATTTTCTAGGCTAGGATTCGCGCTCATTTTTGTAGGAGTCTTCATGAGCTTTTATTTGCGCACCGCCGCGACCCTGGCCATTGCACTGGCCGCCAGCTTGGGCCACGCCGACACCCTGGAGAAAGTCAAATCCAGCGGCACCTTCACCATCGGCCACCGGGATGCCTCCATCCCCTTCTCCTACTACGACGACAAGCAAAAACCGATTGGTTACTCCATCGACCTGTGCCTGCGCATCGTTGACGCGGTGCAAAAAAACCTGGGCCTGGCCAAGTTGGAGGTCAAATACCAATTGGTGACCTCGGCCAACCGCATTCCCCTGTTGGCCAATGGCACGGTGGACATTGAGTGCGGCTCCACCACCAACAATGCCGATCGCCAAAAACAAGTGTCGTATGCGCCCACCACCTTTGTGACGGCCAACCGCATTGTTTACAAAAAGAACTCTGGCATCAAAAAGCTGGCCGACCTCAAGGGCAAAACCCTGGTCTCCACAGCTGGCACGACCAACATCAAGCAAGTCACTGAGCTGAATGCCGCGCAAAACCTGGGCATCAACATCGTCTCGGCCAATGGCCATGCCGAAGCCTTTTTGATGGTGGAGACCGGCCGCGCCGCCGCCTTTGCCATGGACGACATTTTGTTGGCCGGTTTGGTGGCCAATGCCAAAACACCGGGCGACTATGAGATCTCCAGTGAGGCCTTGTCGGTCGAGCCCTACGGCATCATGATCCGCAAGGACGACCCCAAGTTCAAACAAGTGGTGGACAGCGCGATTGGCGCACTGATGTCCTCGGGTGCCATCAACGGCATCTACAACACCTGGTTTGAAAAGCCCATTGCCCCCAAAGGCATCAACCTGAGCATTCCCATGAGCCCCAGCCTGAAAAAGGTGATGGCCAAGCCCACCGACTCACCCGACCCCAAAGCCTACGAGTGAGGTTTTGAACCCGGCCCAAAAAGGGAGCGCAAGTTCCCTTTTTTTATGGGCTGATCCACCCTGCTCTTTTTGAACCAACCCCCACCCTGACATGAACTACAACTGGGATTGGCGCATCTTCGCCGAACTCGAACCCGGTGCATCGGGCACTTATTTGGCCTACCTGATCGGCGGCTTGGGTTGGACCGTGGTCACCGCCTTGTTGGCCTGGACGCTGGCTTTGGTGCTGGGCGTTTTGGTGGGCACCTTGCGCACCCTGGGCAAGCCATCGGTTGAAAAAGCTTGTTTGGCCTATACCGAGTTGTTTCGCAACATCCCTTTGCTGGTGCAAATGTTCCTGTGGTACTTTGTGTTCCCCGAACTGCTGCCCCAGGCCTGGGGAGATGCCATCAAGCAAATGCCGCCGCCCTGGTCGTCCCTGGTGCCTGCGGTGTTGTGTTTGGGTTTGTTCATGTCGGTGCGGGTGGCCGAGCAAGTGCGCTCGGGCATCCAAGCCCTGCCCAAAGGCCAGCGCATGGCCGGGCTGGCCGTGGGCCTGACCACCTGGCAAACCTACCGCTATGTGTTGTTGCCAGTTGTGTTTCGCATCATCTTGCCGCCACTGACTTCGGAGTTTTTGAACACCATCAAAAACACGTCTCTGGCCTTGACGATTGGTTTGATGGAGCTCACCGGCCGCGCGCGGGCGATGCAGGAGTTCAGCTTCCATGTGTTTGAGGCCTTTGCCGCCGCCACCTTGATTTACCTGCTGGTCAACCTGTGTGTGGTGCTGGCCATGCGCAAGCTGGAGAACCACCTGCGTTTGCCGGGCTTCATTGGCTCGGCCAGCCAAACACCGCAGGCTGGGCACTGACCATGAACTACGACTTTGACGTCATCGCCCGCTCTTGGGAGTACCTGTTCAAAGAGGGCATGAGCTTTACCCTCACCCTCACCGCTTTGGCCATGGTGGGCGGTGTGGTGTTGGGCACCTTGCTGGCCTTGATGCGCTTGTCGCCCATCAAACCTTTGTCGGCCTTTGCCGGTGCTTATGTGAACCTGATGCGCTCGCTGCCGCTGGTGCTGGTGATTTTTTGGTTCTTCTTTTTGGTGCCCTGGCTCGGGGCCTGGATTCTGGGCAGCAAAGAGCCCATCAAGGTGGGTGCTTTTGCCAGCGCCTTGATCACCTTCACCTTGTTTGAAGCGGCCTTCTTTTGCGAGATCATGCGCGCGGGCATCCAGTCCATTCCCAGCGGGCAAATTTCTGCCGCCTATGCGATTGGCCTGAACTACCGCCAAGCCATGTCTTATGTGGTGTTGCCACAAGCCTTTCGCAACATGCTGCCGGTGCTGATGACACAAACCATCATCTTGTTCCAAGACACCTCGCTGGTGTATGTGATTTCCAGCACCGACTTTTTGGGGGCGGCCAGCAAAGTGGCCAACCGCGACAGCCGCCTGCTTGAGATGTACACCTTTGCCGCATTGGTGTACTTTGTGATTTGCTCCCTCGCCTCTTGGGGTGTGCGCCGCTTGCAAGCGCGCACCGCCATCATCCGCTGACCTGCTGAAAGACCCACATGCCTGCAACCCTAGACTTCCAAAACGTGAGCAAATGGTATGGGAGCTTCCAAGTGCTCAACCAATGCAGCACCCAGGTCAACAAGGGCGAAGTGGTGGTGGTGTGCGGGCCATCCGGCTCGGGCAAATCCACGCTCATCAAATGCGCCAACGGCTTGGAGCCGTTTCAGCAAGGCAGCATCCACATGGACGGCATTTCAGTCGGAGACGCGGCCACCAACCTGCCCCAGTTGCGTGCGCGCATTGGCATGGTGTTTCAACACTTTGAGTTGTTTCCGCACCTGAGCGTGACCGAAAACCTCACCTTGGGGCAGCTCAAGGTGCTGGGGCGCACGCCCGAGCAAGCGCGCACAAAAGCTTTGGGTTTGTTGGAGCGGGTGGGCTTGTCCGAGCATGCGAACAAGTTTCCGGGTCAGCTGTCAGGGGGACAGCAGCAACGCGTGGCCATCGCCCGGGCCTTGGCCATGGACCCGGTGGCCATGTTGTTTGACGAGCCGACTTCGGCGCTGGACCCAGAGATGGTCAGCGAAGTGCTCGACGTGATGGTTCAGCTGGCCTCAGAAGGCATGACCATGATGGTCGTCACCCACGAGATGGGCTTTGCCCGCAAAGTGGCCCACCGCGTCATCTTCATGGACCAAGGAAAAATCGTCGAAGACTGCACCCGCGATGAGTTTTTCGGTGCCCCCCGCAGCGCACGGGCGCAGGAGTTTTTGTCTAAGATTTTGAGTCATTGAGGGGATGTGCCCCCCGGCATTCACACTGCCAAATTTATTTGGCAAGTCGAGTTCCAGCGAGTTCTCATCTGAATTTTTAGTCGTATCTGGGCATCACCATTTTTGTATGAATTTAATTTTTGTACCCATCTGGATTGTTGACTTGCCAGCGCCAAGTGTCTTTGATCATTTCCTCTAGGCCTAGTTTTGCTTTCCAACCTAGTTCATGCAAAGCTTTTGCTGGAGATGCGTAACAGGAAGCCACATCTCCAAGCCGACGATCTGCAAATTGGACGGGAATTGAGCGTCCACTGATTGCTTCGAAAGTCTTCACAACTTCCAATACGCTATAGCCTCTTCCTGTACCTAGATTCCAGACATGGCAACCTGGTTTTTGCTCTAATGCTTCAAGTGCTCTTAAATGACCATCAGCGAGATCCATCACATGAATATAGTCCCTGACCCCAGTGCCATCGACGGTGTCGTAATCGTTTCCAAATACCGTTAATTCGGAGCGCTTTCCAGCAGCGACTTGAGCAACAAAAGGAAGAAGGTTATTTGGAATACCGTTTGGGTTCTCTCCAATTAATCCGCTGGGATGTGCCCCTATAGGATTGAAGTACCTAAGTAGCGCCACACGCCAGCGCGCGTCAGAAGCCGCCAAATCCGCAAGCATTTGTTCCACGATCCATTTGGATCGACCATATGGATTGGTCGTTTTACCCGCTCGCTGTGTCTCGTCTATAGGTAAATGGATCGGATCGCCATAAACGGTACCGTTCGCGTTGTATAAGGAACCCTTCCTGCCTTGGGCTCCAAAGAAACGATAGAGCTAAACATATCATCAACATCTTCGTTCAGTTTATCAGGTAGCCTTCGTCAATACTGCTATTTCACTCAATGCTAACGCTGACATCAAAGCCACTCGCTTTCAGCAAAGCATGCTGTTTAGCCTGCGCCAAATCTGCCATTACCATCTCAGCGCACATTTTTCGCGCTGTTATTTCAGGCACCCACCCCAGTTTTGTCTTTGCCTTGGATGGGTCGCCCAAAAGCGTTTCCACTTCTGTAGGCCTGAAATACGCTGGGTCGATGCGAATGGTGGGCTTATCGTTCACATAACCCACTTCATTCACGCCCTGCCCTTTCCAAACGATTTGCATACCTAATTCTTGTGCGGCCCATTCAATGAACTGGCGCACGCTGTATTGAACCCCAGTGGCAATGACAAAGTCCTCTGGTTGATCTTGCTGCAACATCAACCACTGCATGCGCACATAGTCCTTTGCATGCCCCCAGTCCCTCAATGCATCCAAATTACCCATGTACAAACAATCTTCTAAACCTTGGCTGATATTGGCCAATCCACGAGTGATCTTGCGAGTGACGAATGTTTCACCGCGACGCGGACTTTCGTGGTTAAACAAAATACCGTTGCAGGCATACATGCCATAGGCTTCGCGATAATTCACCACAATCCAGTACGCATAAAGCTTGGCAACAGCGTAAGGACTGCGCGGATAAAAGGGGGTGGTTTCTTTTTGTGGAATCTCTTGTACCAAACCGTAAAGCTCAGAGGTGCTGGCTTGGTAAAAACGGGTTTTCTTTTCCAAGCCCAAGATGCGAATGGCTTCTAGCAAGCGCAAAGTGCCTAACCCGTCAACATCTGCCGTGTATTCTGGGCTTTCAAAGCTCACGGCCACATGGCTTTGGGCCCCGAGGTTGTAGATTTCATCGGGCTGTGTTTCTTGCACGATGCGAATGAGATTGCTCGTGTCGCTCAAATCACCATAGTGCAACTTGAAATTGGCATGCTCAATGTGTGGGTCTTGGTAAATGTGGTCAATGCGCTGCGTGTTGAACAGCGATGCCCTGCGCTTGATGCCGTGAACAATGTAGCCTTTTTCAAGCAAAAACTCAGCGAGGTAAGAGCCGTCTTGGCCTGTAACACCGGTGATGAGCGCAACTTTCGGTTGATTTATTTGTGTCATGGTTTGCTCACAAAATCATGATAGGCGGCAGCAAGGCCTTGTGGTAGATCCACCTTGGCATTCCAGCCAAGGGCATTCAGGCGCGAGCTGTCCATCCACTTACGCGGAGCGCCGTCTGGCTTAGAAGTGTCGAACTCAATTTCACCCGTATAGCCCACGGTTTGGGCAATGGTTTGCGCCACTTCAGCAATGGTGACATCAGCTCCAAAACCCACATTGATGTGGCTTTGCATGGGCGTGGTGTGCTGGTCATACGTGGCTTTGGGCAGGTTCATAACGTGCAAGCTGGCGGCGGCCATGTCGTCCACATACAAGAATTCGCGGCGAGGTGTGCCAGTGCCCCAAATGGCGACGCTGGGCGCATTGGCCATCTTGGCCTCGTGGAAGCGGCGGATCAACGCCGGGATGACATGGCTGTTTTCAGGGTGATAGTTGTCGCCTGGCCCATATAAATTAGTAGGCATGACACTACGGTAATCCACCCCATGGCTTGCGCCGTATTGGCGGTTATAGCTTTCACACAGTTTGATGCCAGCAATTTTGGCAATGGCATAGGGCTCGTTGGTGGGCTCTAGCAAGCCTGTGAGCAAGGCATCTTCACGCATAGGCTGAGCAGCCAAACGCGGATAGATACAACTGGAGCCCAAAAACAGCAACTTTTGCACGCCATTTTGAAACGCAGCCTCAATGACGTTGGCTTGCATCATGATGTTTTGATAGATGAAGTCTGCGGGGTAGGTGTTGTTGGCATGAATGCCGCCTACCTTGGCAGCTGCCAAATAAACCTGTGAGGGCTTTTCATGTGCAAAAAACTGTTGCACAGCAAGCTGATTGGTGAGGTCCAGTTCAAAATGTGTGCGGGTCACGATTTGGTTTGCCTCAACACCTTGCGCCAATAACTGACGCACGATGGCCGAGCCCACCATGCCACGATGGCCTGCAACGTAAATCTTTTCAGTATTCATTATTTACCTGCAAAACGCGCAGTGTTGAGCATAGACGTTTCTAGAGATGTCCATTGCGCGCAACCCAGAGAACGGGCTTTTGAAGTTGACGGCACGTAGCGGTGTCTGATGGCATTTGTGGGATCGCTCGCCTGCATGACGACGACTGGCTTTTCAGGGGCCAGAATATCTCTTACTTTGGTAGCCAAGTCCTTGATGCTGATCGAAATCTCACTGCCAACGTTGTAAGCATTACCTGGCTTGCCGTGTACAAGCAAGCCGAGTAACCAGGCCGCCAAGTCTGCACCGTATAGATATGAACGCACTGCAGAACCATCGCCTTGAACGGTGATTTTCTCCCGGTACAAAGCATCCCTGATGAAGTTACCCATTGCAAAATGCGCGTCCAAAGGCAAGCCAGGTCCACAAAAAGAAAAACAGCGGGCAGAAACAGCCTCCAGCTCACCTTGCATTTGCGCCATGGCACCCATCAATTCCATCACCCTTTTGCCCTCTCCATAAGCGCTACTGACCAACAGAGGGATGCAGGCAAGAGGGGAGTCATCGGGTTGATGCAGCAAACCATCTGGTTGCGCGCCATACACGGCACCGGAGCTCACCAACAACATGCGCTTGACACCACAGCGCTTTGCCAACTTGATGACTTGTGATGTGCCCAACAAAATATCATCAAGCATTGTCTGTGGCTCAGCATGTGCGGCCATCGACGTTTCGGTTGCCGCATGCAACAAATAGTCAAACGGCCTGTCTGGAATCTCAAAATTGCGCACATTACCTGTTATAAAACTCAGCCAGGTTTGGTTTTGTAAATGCAAATGACGATCAAGAAATTCTTTTGGGTTGCGAGACTGAACGCATACTTCAATGTGATTTTCTTGTTGGTTCAAATGTCGCAGAGCAGTCAGCAACCACAACCCAAAAAAACCTGTTCCCCCAGTGATGAAAATGCGTTTGCTACCAAGCTGGCTGAAATTTAGCTGAGGCAACACCGCTGCAACGCCGTCATCTAAAACTGAAATTTGATTCCGATTAAGGGGGATCAAACTTCGCCTTTCAAAGGCTTTGGCAAATAACGCCCCACTTGTGCCAATAGTGCATCGGGTAATTTGGGCAACATATCGTAAAGGGGGCTTGATGTCATAGAGCCGTCGGGAGCCATCATGCTTGAAACCGCGGGCCAATTTGGCTGCTCTGGATCAACCGACACGATCCAAGCTTCAGGGCCATCGTGTTTGTCCATCAATTGACGCAACACCTCCGGGCTTGTTTCATCCTCTTGCAGGTATCGACATGGGATATCGTAAGCTGCAAATAATTTTTCCCAATCAGGAAAACCAAGCCCTGTTTCGGAATCGCACCCCAAATAGGCACCATTAAAAAACTTTCTTTGGGTCGCACGAATTGACGCATAACCACTGTTGTCAAACAAAAATATTTTGATGGGTAAAGCAAATCTCTTGACCATGGCCAGCTCTTGGAGGTTTTGAGAAAACCCGCCTTCGCCTTCAGTCAAAATCACCCGCTTGGCGCGGTCAGCAAATGATGCACCGATGGCTGTTGCCAAACCATAACCCATGCTGGCATGTGCAGCGCTCGTCGTTGCTGTCTGGTTTGCAGCTATTCGGTAGTTTTGCAGTGCTCCTGTGAAAGTACCGCCACTTGAACACAGTGCCAACACATCAGAAGAATGCGATGATCGAGAAAGGTTTTCCAAAAAGACAAACGAGTTGACATACCCAGCTCGACTGACATTGGCAGCCTCTGTGGAAGGAACCCACTTGCGGGTTTGTTGAACGTAGTCACCCCAGCCATCGAAATCCTGCCATTCAATGGCATCGGTCAATCGGTCCAACACCCCATCTCGAGAAGCCAATATCTTTCTCACCGCAGCCGGTCCAATACGAGACAACTCTGGCGCTGAGGGAAACACATGTACCAAGCTTGCCTTTGGTGCATAGGCTTGATAGTTAAAACCCGTCTGCTGGAGGTCGAGTTGCGCACCCAAAACCAATACAACATCAGCTTGTGCCAATAACAAATTACCAGCACGCTGCCCTCCCCAAGTGCCAGGCCTGCCAGCGAATATCGGTGAATCCGTCGGAATGCGATCAATGGCGCTGGTGGTTGTTGCAACTGGCAAACCCGCTTTTTCTAACCAAGGCAATGCACGCCAAGCAGCTTCGCGCGACACCAAACCACCCAG